>Ga0255338_1000189_pt1 | contig 248921 bp, 232 predicted proteins | sample MeOH1_35cm_T4_19_FD_203715 | JGI IMG/M metagenome (GOLD analysis project Ga0255338, IMG submission 203715) | Sandy soil microbial communities from University of British Columbia, Vancouver, Canada - MeOH1_35cm_T4_195 | ecosystem: Engineered > Artificial ecosystem > Sand microcosm >... | reverse complement strand
CGCTTTGAATGCCGCTGAATGGTTGCGGCGCGGTCGTTTCATGGTGCTTTGCTCCTCGGCGATCGTCTCGCCTATTAGAGCAGAACTTCACTTATCCCACTGCCCAGATTGGTGGGGCCACCTCTGATTAGGCTTCACGCCGGACAATGGAGGTAGGCTGTTTGAAGATCTGTCCAAACTTTCGGCGCATCAAAATCCTTGAGTAGGGCTCCTTCATGAGGATTGCCGGTGAACGCTTTGATGCCGTGAAGAATCATATAGCTCGGGTAGTAATTGGGCATACCGACCTTTTGAATATCATCGCAGAGTTTTCCAAGAAGCTCAGGTGTCTTAGTGAGGCGAGTAAATACCTCGTTAAATTTTGATTTTTGATCTTGCGACTCGCTGGCGAACGTATTCATTATCAAAACAGTCTTTGCCTGACCTGCGCTCTTGTCAGATACTCGTTCGGCATCAAATCTTCCATAAATACCAGCTAGCGCAAACAAGCCAGCAGCAAGATCATATTTATCCTGGCTAATACAATCCACTACGCCCTTGTATAGATCAGCCGGGGTGAATGTGTTCTTGGCCTCGGTGACCGGAATGCAACCGACTGCTTGTGTCGACGCAAGGCTTCCCTCGGCACGTATGTTCGTAAGACGCCCGTTTTTCTCGATGATGATTTTTGGCGGATCGAGCGTCTGAGCTACTGTGATGGTCGGAATAAACGATAGCAAGAAGAACAGTGACCTCATGAATAATCTCCTGTGAGTTGAAACCTACCGTTCCGGTTTTGCCGCGCGTGGACATTAAGGACATTAAGGATCAGTTCCTGACTTTGGCGCTGCGCGGCTTCATCGCGCATCGTCCGTGTTGATGGATGGGTTAGCCCTCATTGACAGGCGGGCCGAGCGGAACTTGCTTGATGCGAGGAATATGGTTATGGACCTCAACGACCTCGTAGCCAATGTTTGTGTAGATGCCGGTATCTTGGTCTTTCGTCTGTTTAATTGCCAGTGTGACTTCGAGCGTGTCGCCCGGCGCAATCGTAATACTGTGGGCAAAGAAGTTGATGTAGAACCGCTCGTGGACGACGGGAGCAGATATCTTGATTCCGCGCCACATGAACTCCCACTTGCGCTTTGACTTTTCGAGAATTGCCTTAATGATTTGAAGTTCCGCCGGCTCCAATATCACCCGGGCATCGGGATCGTCTGGAGTTTCGCTGGCCAGCGCTTGAAGGCAGGCGCGTGGAATCGGTATCTCAGGCGCTGGAGAATCCATGGCGGCGACTAAGCCGATGCTCTTAATCTTTTCGTCTGCGGCCACCGCTTCAAAGGTCTTGGTCATGGCTTTGACAAACTGGACATTCCTTTCAGCCTTGCGCGTTGCGTCGTAAACGTTTCTCGGGACGACCACTCGATCTTGGCCGCGTTGAATGACAACTTCGTCGGTCTTCACCTCAACCGTAACTTTGGTATCTAGCGATAGAGTGCGCTCGTAGATATAGTTCCCGATCACGCCAATAATTACGCCCAATACGATTTGATTCGAAAACAGATTTCTGGAAGTTGTGTAGAGGGCGCGAATTTTGGCTCGAAAACTGCCAGGGCCGAGAGCTTCTACGACAATTTCAATCTCACATCCAGCATTCAATGTGCTATTGGCGGCCTTGGCTGCGTCTGCCAAAGCGACCATGGTCGAAGCCAATGTATAGACATTGATGCGCGTGTCGTCGGTGTCAAAATGGATGACAACCGAGTTTTCAAATTGTGATATATCGACGACGGGCATAGTTGGGCCTCAGAGGGCTAACGTCGTGGTGAACGGCGGGCTGGCACGATGGCACCGAGAGGCACGATCGCTTCAGCCCGTCCGTTCCACCTAAGTGTTATGCCCGGCATCCAGACATTCAATTGCTTCAATGGAGAGGGCGCTTCTTTGAATGATACTCGCGACCTGTCGCGTCTCGTGCCCACGCATAGAGTATTTTGCTTGTGGCAACGGTATCTGGATTGACGAAGCTTGTATGTCGTTGACCCTCGCGTATCTCAGTTGGCAAATTGATGTCATAAACAGTCGCGATGTCTTCTTGGCTCTCGGTATCGAGTTTGAAACCGGATGCGACAATCGTTACGGGTCGTTTCCCCGCGTTGATCATATCGATTCCAATCTTCAATTCGGATTTTGGCCCAACGAGCACCCGGCGATTTGCTTCGACTCGTAGCCTTGGTTTGTCTCGTCTATATTTGACGATGTCCCAAAGGAAGACGAGCGTTGCGAGTACAGCACCGTACGCAGCCACGTAGAATGTGAATCTTTCCAACACTCCCCCTCAGAATCCAGATTCCGAATCGGCTAGGGCATAACGTATAGGGAACTTCCGAAAAGTCGGTTAATTAGACATCATCCAACTTGCCATTGTCATCCTCCTTTCGCAATCAAGCATTTGGAAAGGCATAGACGACGGGCGTGCCGAATTAGGCTGCGAAGCGCGCAGAAATATTTTGTTAGGCTGCGTGAAGAGGGCGGGTTGCTTACGAATCAGGCACATCCTGCAGAGGAGGCGCGACGGCACCGCGTCAGCTCGTAACCCCACGCCGCTCCGCAAAGGTATCGGCAAGCATCAAATGCATCTCGTCGCAGCAGCGACGCTACTCCTGCCGCTCCAGCACGCTGCCCAGCGCTGCGAGCACGCGTTCCTTCATCGGGCGGCGCTGCCATTCCTCCAGCGTGATGCGCCGGCTGCAGGCAACGTCCTGCAGGAAATCCTGCTGCAGCCGCTGTCCCAGCTCGGTATGCATGATCGCGACATTGACCTCGTCGTTGATCCCGAACGAGCGGTTGTCGAAGTTGGTCGACCCGAGCACGCACCACGTGTCGTCCACGATCAGCACCTTGGCATGGATCATCGCCGGCTGGTACTCGTAGATTTCGACGCCGCCTTCCAGCAACTTCCCGTAGCGGCGCCGGCTCGCAAGCCGTGCGATCGGATGGTTGTTCCATGCGCTGGGCGTGAGCACGGTGACGCGCACGCCGCGCTGCACGGCGCGCAGCAACTCGGCGGCGAGGCTGCGGTCGGGCACGAAGTACGGCGAGGTGATCTCTATCGACTGCCGCGCCGATGCGAGCAGCACCTGGAACAGTATGCGTGCGCGCGTCGAACGCCCCGCGGATGGCGTACTGTCCACGACGAGCCCGAGTCCGGAGCCCGGAGGCAGCACGTGCGGTTCCTCTCCGGTCGTGGGCGCGAATTCCTCTTCGGGCAGGATTTCGCCGGACGACTCGAGCCAGTTCTCTGCGAACGAAGTCTGGAGACCTTTCACGAGATCGCCTGTGACGCGGACCATCGTATCGCGCCACGGCCGCCCGGCGCCCGGCGGACCCAGCCAGAAATCCGCGATGCCCACGCCGCCGACGAAACCGGTTTCGCCGTCCACGATCAGCAGGTCGCGGTGGGTGCGGTTGTTGAAGCGCTTCAGCGTGTACCACGCGATGGGCTGATACCAGTACACGCGTCCGCCGGCGGCGCGCAGCTCCGCGAAATAGCTGTTCGGCGTTACGAGACTCCCGATCGAGTCGATGACCACGCGCACGGCAACACCCGCGCGCGCCCGCTCGGTGAGCGCAGCGAGCATGTCGTCGCCGGCGCGGCCGCGCAGAAAGAGGTACACCTCGAGATGGATGCTGTGCTTCGCGGCGCGGACGGCGGCGATCTCGGCCGCGTACACCTCCGTGCCGCTGCTGAGCACGGTGAGGTCGCTGACTGAAAACAGTCGCGCGTTGACGATGGCGCTGAGGTAATTCACGTACTCGCGCGAGGCGATCGGCATGCGCGGGGCCGTCGCGCGGTACGGCAGGTTCGGCTCGAACAGCAGCAGCAGGAACAGCATCGTCAGTATGACGACTGCCGTCAGCGCCGCGATGTCGAAGAGCGTCATGTGTCTGGAGTGCCTGGCATAAGGCGGCTGCCGGCAGCGTTATGCGGTACGCGATCCGTCCAGCGCGCGCAGCAGCGGCAAAATGAGGTCTATGGTGGGGACGGGCACCTTGTGCTCGCGCGCGTACGCCTGCGTCTGCCCCAGCAGCGCCTCGACTTCCATGGCGCGCCCCTGCAGCACGTCCTGCAGCGCGGAGGTGCGCGGTCCGCCTTTCAGCTCGGCGCGCGCGGTGAGCTCCTCGACGCTGACCTGGGTGCATATGTCGTACCCCAGCGCGGCGCCGACGTTCATGGTCTCGGTGATGAGCCCCGCGGCGATGCGGCGCAGCTCCGCATCGCCGCTCGCCTCGGCAAGCGGACGGCGGATCAGCGCAGAGAGCGTATTGTTCGACGCGTTGCGCACGAGCTTGAGCCAGATCTCGCGCCGCACGTCGGTGCTTGCCTCGGCCTTCAGCCCTGCTGCATCGAAGAGCTTCACGATGCGCTCCAGGCGTGGCGTGACGGTATTGTCGGGCTCGCCCATGACCCAGCGGTTCGCGCCGCGATGGACGATGACACACGGCTCCACGGGCTCGTTGGGCGAGTACACCACGCAGCCCAGCGTGCGCGTGCGCAGCTCCGACCACAGCGTGCCTTGCGGATCGAGCAGCGGCAGCGGTCCCTTGCCGTCCACGCCGTGCGGCCACCACCAGGGGATGCCGTTGTTGAGAAACACGGCGCAGCCTTCGGGCTTCAGCAGGCGCGCGATGGTGCCGGCGACGCCGGGCAGCGCAGGCGCCTTGAGCGTGACGATGACGTAATCCTGCGGCGGCAACGTGGAAGGATCGTCGGTTGCCCGCGGCACGGAGGCATGAATCTCTTCCTTGCCGTTGAAGCGCAGCGTGATGCCGCGGCTGCGCATCGCTTTCAATGCCGCACCGCGCGCAATCACGCTGACTTCCGCTGATCTTGCGGCCAGCAGACGCGCCGCGACATGGCCGCCGATCGCACCGGCGCCGAATACACAAACCTGCATGCCTGCCTGCTCCCTGACGGGGCCCGCCGGCGGCGGACCTGCTTCTTGTCCGCCGCATCATAGCGGTTTTCACGTTTTCGAGCGCTCCCTGATTACGACGTGCCGGCGCGTCACGCGACGAGCTGCGCAGCGAGCCGGTCCACGCAGCTCAGCGAGAGCTCGCGCATTTCGTCGGCCTTGAGGTTGCTGATGGGGTGGGGCAGCTCGATGTACGGATGCCCTTCCATGCCCTTGGAGCGGAATTGAAACACTGCGGCGTTGCGGAACGCCTGCGTGATGATCGCGGTGGCCGGAATGCCGCGTTTCTCGAATTCTATGGTGTCGTGCACACTGCACAACGTGCATGACCCTCACCCGCCGACGGCGGCGATCGCCACCTGCACCTCTTTCGCCATGTCGTCGATGAGCGCATCGGCTGCCGGCTTGGAGTAATGCTCCTTGCCGCGCAGGACGACGCGCGCGACACCGTAACGCTCGCGCAGCGCCTCGCCTATCGTTTCCAGGATCAGGCGACCCTGCTCCTTCGTGTTGTCGAGCAGGCCGACCACCTTGCCGGCGAGATCCATGGGACGCGCCGCGAGCGGCACGCGCGCACGGCCAGTGCCTGCGGTCGGGTCGATGAAGGGAAGTTCGTCCATATTCGCTCCTCTATCCTCTATTAAGTGCGTGAACCGTGATGACGAGCAACGGGCGTGCAGCGCGCTACTGTTCACAGTTCACGGTTCACCGTTCACTTTTATACTTTTCGTGCACTGCCCGGCTGCCGCCGCCCCAGCCGTGACACACGGCGGTCAGCGGTCCCCAGCCGCCCGCGACGATCAGATGCAGATCGCGCGCGTCCTTGATCACCGGGACGAAGGCATTGTCGTTGTCGGGATCGACATTGATCTTCAGCGCGCGCTCTCGCCGCCAGTTGCCGCCGCGCTTGAGGTCGCCGACGCGCCGGCCGGCATGCTCGCACAACCACGCATGCACACGCGCACGCGTCCATCCCGCGTCGGCGCAGACGGTCGCCTGCTCCGGGCCCATCGCGACCACCATGTCGGAGCGCACGTGCATGTTCCACGAGCTCATTGCGGCCATCGAGTCGGCGATGCCGGTAAGGAGCCGCTCCGGATCCTGGCTCACGTCGTCGTAGCACAGGCGCGGGCTTTCCACCATCGCGCACGTGATCACATCGTCTTCGGCGCCGTACCCGCGCGCGACGGCGAGCGATTCCCAGGGGCTGCGCTCCGTGTTTTCGGTGACGCACGCGGTGTAGCGCAGCGGCGTGGAGAACACCGTTGCCGAGCCGACGCCGGGTATGCCGCCGCCGAGATTGAGCAGCATGAGGCGTATCGCGCGTCCTATCGATGCGTTGGGACGAAATCCGGGACCGAAACAGCCGTTGCCGCCGTGCAATCCTATTTTTCGCGCATACGGGCCGTTGACGATCATGAGCGGCGCCACGCCGTGCATCGTGCCCTGCACGCCGTTCAGGTTGAATTCCTCGCGCAGCATGAGCCTGATGCCGCCCAGCACGACAGGCAGATACTCGGGCTTGCAGCCGGCCATCAGCGCATGGATCGCGACGATGCGCACCGTGGCCGGCTCCATTGCAGGAGGAATGAGCCCTACGCGCTCTTCGGGGTCGCGCGTCGTGCCTTGCAGCATGCGTGCAAGCCGTTCTTCGGTCGGCGTGACGACCGGGAGCCCGTCGGACCAGGCTTTTTCCAGGAAAAATTCAAACTCGTCGATCATTCGATGCGTAATGAGGCGTCGCCCGGCGCGTCACGCCCAGGCATGCACGCGCGCGCGGCCCGTCACGTTTCCTCCGGCTGGCTTGCGATTGTCGGCGTAAAACGACAGCGATACTAACAAGCACGCGTTGGAGCGCATAGCGGGAGACCACATCGCGGAGGTTACAAAGGCTTACATCTGCTTACAGCTGCGCAGGCACCTGCGCGCTAAGCTGCGGTCACAGTATCAACATCTTCGAGCGTGAGGCAGATCATGAAATCCCTGGCCATAGCCGTGCTCTCTGTCGCTGCGCTGGGCGGGTGCGTCGCTGTGCCGACCTATCCCGAAGCCGCGTACTATCCTGCACCTGCGTACTATCCGGCGCCTGCCGCAGGCGTGTACGTCGCGCCGCCCACGGTGTACTTCGGCGGCAGCTACCGCAGCGGCGGGTATTACGGCTACCGCGGCGGTCGTCACTGGCGTTGAGCCGCGGATCACCCGCGACCCACGAACGGCATCTGCGTCGCCATGATGGTCACGAACTGCATGTTGACCTCGAGCGGCAGATTGGCCATGTGCAGCACCGCGTCTGCGACGTAGCCCACGTCCATCATCGGCTCCGGCGCGATGGTGCCGTTGGCCTGCTTCACGCCTTTCGCCATGCGTGAAGCGAGCGTGGTGACCGCGTTGCCGATGTCGACCTGGCAGCACGCGATGTTGTACTTGCGGCCGTCGAGAGAAATCGTTTTCGTGAGTCCCGTGACGCCGTGTTTGCTCGCGGTGTAAGGCGCCGAGTCCGGTCGCGGGCTGTGGGCGGAGATCGAGCCGTTGTTGATGATGCGCCCGCCCTGCGGTGACTGCTGCTTCATGTGGCGGAACGCTTCCTGCGCGCACAGGAACATGCCCGTCAGGTTCACTTCCACCACTTCCTTCCAGCGCTCGTAGGAAAGCTCCTCGAACGGTATGCCGGGCGCATTGGCTCCGGCATTGTTGAACAGCACGTCGATGCGGCCGTAGCGTTCGCGCGCCTGCACGAAAAGCGCGCGCACCGCGTCGGGATCGGTCACGTCCGTGCGCATGGCCAGCGCATCGCCGGCAAGCCCGGTCGCCTCGTCCGCGGTCTGCTGCAGCAGCTCGGCGCGCCGCCCCGCGAGCGCCACGCCGTATCCGTCGCGCAGCAGTGCGAGGGCCGTCGCCTTGCCTATGCCGCTGCCCGCGCCGGTCACCACTGCGATCTTCTTGAGATCTTTCTTCACGCGCATTCTCCCGTCCCCGAGACGACAGCCATGATAGCGCTTAAGCAACTCTTAAGAGAGCGGACTCTGGCTAGACCATGCCGTTCGCCGCGAGCTCGCTCTTCAGATAGGCGTAATAGACGGGCGCGGCCACCACTCCGGGCAGCCCGAACGCCGCCTCCATCACCAGCATCGCAAGCAGCAGCTCCCACGCGCGCGCGTGTATGCGCGAGCCGACGATGCGCGCATTGAGGAAGTACTCGAGCTTGTGCACCAGCACGAGAAAGACGAGCGAGGAGAGCGCAACCGGCGCCGAGTAGCCGAGACTCACGGCAAGGATCACCCCGTTCGATACGAGGTTGCCGATGACCGGGAGGAGGCCGGCGACGAAGGTAAGCCCGATCAGCGTTTTCACGAGCGGCAGATGCACGCCGAACAGCGGCAGCACGATCAGCAGGTAGATCGCAGTGAACGCCGTGTTGAGCAGGGAGATGCGCACCTGTGCGAACACGACGCGGCGGAATGCTTCGCCCAGCGCTTCGGCCTGCACCGTGAGCGCATGCGCGAGCGGCTTCAGATCGCGTTCCGGCCGCGCTTCGCGCAACGACACCATCGCGCCTATCACCATGCCGATCAGCACGTGCGCGAAAGCGCGCCCGGCCTCGGCGCCGAAGAGACGCACTTCCGCCGCGTGCTCGCGCAGCCAGTGCGTCACGGCCGCCTGCAATTCCTCCGCGCCGGCGGGCAGATAATCGACCAGCCAGGCGGGCAGCGTCCTGCGCGCGTCGTCGACGATGTCGGCAAGCTTCTGCAGCAACGCCGGGACGCTCCCTGCCTCGCTGCGAAAAAACGCCAGCGCGCCGATGATTGCGAGCATCACGACGGCGACGATGAATGCGGCGAGCGTTACCACTGCGACCAGGCGGGCGCGATCGGTGGAAACGTGGCGCTGGAGGCGGGGGACGATGATGTGCACGAGTTCGAATACGAGCAGGCCGGCAAGCAGGGCGGGCAGGAGGTGCAGGCGCAGCACGAGCAGCAGCGCGGCTGCGGCGAGTATCCACGCAGCGAGCGTCGCAGGCGTATAGCGGTTGGTCATGTCGGGCATCTGGAGCTTTCGCGCGGCCGCGCCGCCTGTGAAGTCAGGTTACACCACACTGCACGCAATGCGCCTGCCGACTATTGCGCGGCTGTGCGCAGGACGATACTCTCGTGCGGGCCCTCAACGGAAAAAGACCATGAATAACTCAGCTTCCGCCGCTCTTGCCGCCACGCTGCTCTATGCGTTGCCGGCCTGTGCCGGCGCCGCCGCGCCGAGCCTGCCCAGCACCGCGCAGATCAAGCGCGGCGAATACCTCGTCAAGTCCACGGGATGCGCCGACTGCCATGCGCCGTGGAAGATGGGTCCGCGGGGACCGGAGTCTGATCTTTCGCGCGGCCTCGCGGGTCATCCGCAAGGACTCGTCATGCCGCCCGCGCCGAAAGCCGAAGAGCCCTGGGCCTGGGCGGGCTCGGCCACCAACACCGCATTCGCCGGGCCGTGGGGCGTGAGCTACGCGTCCAACCTCACGCCCGATCCTGAAACAGGCATAGGCTCGTGGCGGCCCGAAGATTTCGTCAAGGCCTTGCGCACCGGCAAGCACGCCGGCGCAGGGCGGCCCATCATGCCGCCCATGCCGTGGCCGTCGTACCGCAATTTCACCGACGGCGATCTCAAGTCCATCTACGTTTACCTGCGCAGTCGTCCGGCGGTGAGCAACCGCGTGCCGGACTACCAGCCGCCGCAGAAGCAGTGACGCTCGCGCGCGATCACCACTTAGCCTTGCCCTGCGACACGTCCATGATCATGCGCGAGATCAGGTAAAGCCGCGGCTCTATCGAATCGAGGAGCACGTACTCGGCGTCGTTGGAATGGGCGCCATAGCCTTGCAGGCCGAAGCGCTCGATGACCGGCGCTTTGGTGTTCAGCGCGGCGAATGCTGCGTCGGTGCCGCCGCCTTCAGCGACGTCGCTGACCACCAGCTGCTTGCCGATTTCCGAGTAGATCTTCTGGGCGTGCGTCGCGAGCGCGCGATTGGCCGGCGTGATCTCAAGCGGCGGCCGCCGGCGCTCGAAGTTCATCTCGACCTGCGTGTCCGGGATCAGCTTGTTCTTGATCCGCTCCTTCACCTGCTGCTCTATCCCGTCATAGTCGGCGACGCGCAGCACCCGCACGTCGGCGCTGGCGGTGGCGTCGGCCGGGATGACGTTGCGATTCGTGCCCGCCCGCGCGATCGTCCAGTTCATCTTCACGCCGATCCTGGGGTCGGAAAGGTCTTTGGTCTGCAGGATCTGGTGCGCGAGCTCGTACAGCGCGTTGCGGCCGATCTCGGGCGCCGAGCCCGCATGCGAGGCCTTGCCTTTGACTTTCAGCGTCACGGCAGCTATTCCCGCCGTCGCGAGCGACAGCCGGTCGCTCTCGGCACGCGAGCCTTCGAACGAAAACACCGCGTCGTGCTCGGCGCCGAGCTTCGCCAGCAGGGCGCGCGAGCCAGGCGAGCTGATTTCCTCGTCGCCATTGATGAGCACCGTGATGAGCCCGTAGTCCTTGAAGTCCATTGCTTTCAGCATCGCGAGGGTGTGCAGGATCACGGCGACTCCCTGCTTGTCGTCGGCGATGCCGAGCCCGTACGCCCGGTTGCCTTCCACGCGGAAAGGCTGTTTCGCCGACATGCCAATCAGATAGACCGTGTCCATGTGCGCGATCAGCATGATCTTCTTCGTGCCGGTGCCCTCGAAGCGCGCGTGCACCATTTTTCCGATGGTGTCCGGCGTATCGAACATCTTGTAGACGTCGCGGTTCGCTTCCAGCAGCTCGACTTTGCCGCCCAGCGCCTTGAGGCGCTCGGCGATCAGCTGGGCGATTTTGTCCAGGCCTTCGAAGTCGCGGCTGCCGCTTTCTATGGACACGAGGTCCTTCAAGGTCGCGACGAGAGCAGGTTTTTCCTTTTTGGCGAGGCCGTATACCGGTTCTACCGGTTCGGCCCATGCCTGTGCCATGGCGGCGCAGGCGAGCGTGAGCGTAGCGATGAAGCGCGTGGTGAGGCGGCGCATTTTAAGTTCTCCCTGTGAGGTGCGCCGACATTCTAAGCCCGGCGGCATGCGGCGTCTGCACCTGGCGTGCCGTACCCCGGCCATTCAAACGGCATGTGGGTGCGTATGTTGCTTCGGGTAATGGCAACGGCGGAAATCCGGCCGCTCACGCGCGGCTTTCCGTCCGCGACGCCATTTTGCTCACAGAGAGGGGTCTTATGCTTTACACGATAGCGGTAATTCTCGTCATCCTGTGGTTACTGGGGCTGGTCACGTCGTACACCGTGGGCGGTTTCATCCACGTGCTGCTCGTGATTGCCATTGTGATCGTACTGCTGCGCGTCATACGGGGTGACCGTCCGCTATAGCCGGCCGCTCCGCGCGGGCTTGCGCACCGGCTGCGCCGGTGCGCAAGCCCGCTTTTTTCGTTTTCCTCTGCATGGGCTCAGTGCTTGCCGCCATGACTCCTGGCGCCGCCCGAGCCCTGTCCCGATCCCGCGCCGCTCACCACGCCGTTGCTCGCCGTCGCGCCGTTGGCCGCGATGATGGCTCCGCCGGACCTGTTCTCGCTGCCCTGGCCGCGATACGAGCCGCCGCCGACCGTGGTGCCGGCCGCCGTCACGATGCCGCGGCCGCGATATTCCGTGACATGCTCGCTCTTCTGCGTCGTGCCGGTCGCGCTGGCGCCCGTCGCCGTGGTGATGCCGCTCGAGCGGGTGCCGCTCGCCGTGGTCGCAGATGCGGTGGTCGCCGACTTGGAGCTCATGCCCGGTTGAACGCCGACCGTGTGCGCGATCTGGCCCCAGCCCATACCCTGGCTGCGCAGCTGCAGCACGCCCTGCATCTGCATCGTGCCGGTGGCCGTGGTGAGGGTGCCGCCCATGAGCGCGGTCTGGAGCTGTTGCGGCGTCGGATTCGTGATGCCCGCCGCAGCGAGCTGCCGCGTCGCGAGCGTCACGGCGCGTGTGATGTTTCCGTAGCCCATCGGCCGCGTCGGCGGCGCGAACGTCGTCGATGTCGCCGTCGTGCCTTGCGTGCCGGTGAGCGTGATCGCGCTGCCGGTGCGCAGCCCGTGGACGAGACTTTGCATATTCGACTGCGACGTCAGCGTCGGATACTGGCTCTGCAGCCGCGTGAGATAGCGGGTTTCGCTTTGCGCTGCAGTCGTCGCCGTCGTCGTGGTGCCGGTGACCGTCGTCGTGGTGCCGGTTGCGGTGGTGGTTGTGCCGCTAGCCGTCGTCGTGCCGGTCGCAGTCGTACCGGTCGTGGTCGTACCGGTCGTGGCCGTAGTGCCGGTCATGGTGACGGAGGTTCCGCTGGTCGTGCCGGTCGTCGTCTGACCGTGCGCTGCGAGCGGCGCCCACGCACAGGCGATGGATGCTGCGATGATCGAAATGACGCGATACTGTTGCATGATGACTCCTCTCGATGTTTGAAAGCGATGACCGCCTTCTATGCATGGCCCAACAGGCGCTCCGTCTGCATGATGATCTCGGTAGCCGTTGCGCTGTCGTAGAACAGGCCGCCGTTCTTCGCCACCACCTTCATGCGCGTGGTGTTTGCGCTCACCGGCTCGAGCACGATCTCGATCTCGCGATCCTTGGCGCTGGCTTTCAGCACTTCGTTGCCTTCGGCGCGCTCGGCGGACGCGACACGGATGCCCATACGGTTGAGCGCGCTCACGGACGCGCTCTTCACGCGCGGCAGCGGCGCGGTGAAGGTGCGATAGGTCATGCCGGTCAGCGTGTGATTCACCGCTGTCGAGCCGCCGACGCCCAGTGCGCTGAGTGCGAGCGCCTCGCATCCTCCAAGACTCAACGCGGCGGCGATGCACGCCGCCAGCCGGATTGATGTTTGTGCTTGTTGTCTCATGGCCACTCCCTTGTATGCTGCTAGCATGTCAACCGTTGGCGCGGTACGCAGCAAGTCCCGTGCCATTGCTCTCGTCTGTGTTCGCTTCGCGTAAACATCGCCAGCGACTCTACACATGACGTCGCCATGCGCAGACGGCATTGCGTCACGTCGCGATGCATGACACAGGAATAGTGCGGGAAACTATGTCGCCCCACGGCGACAGCGGTATGACGCTACGCGTCGCTTTTCAGCGCCGCGTGCAAGGCGATGGCGATCGCGCGCCGCAGCCGCGCCCAACGGCGCGCGTCGCCCAGCGTGTGCTTCTGGTTCACCTCGATCTCGATGCCGATGTATTGCGAGGCGCTGAAGCGCCTGCGCAGATGTGTGGTGAGGCCGTCCGACGTGCCGCGATACGGATAGTTGCGGCGAACGATCAATCCGGGCGCTGCCTCCAGCAATGCCTGGCGCCACGCCAGGCAGAAGCGTGTCTCGAACGCGCGCGACGGATCGTACAGCAACCCTATGTCTGCATGGCGGCGCACGCCGTCGAGAATCGGCGTGAAGCTGTGCGAGGAGACGTGAACCACGCGCCGGCACGCGCGCAGCGCCGCGACGATGCGCGATTCGACCTGCTTGCGGTACGGCAGGTAGTAGCGGACGAGCAGCGCGTGCTTCTCCGCCTGCGGCAGCGCGCGCGTGATATCGGAGTAGAGGCGCGGGTGCCCCGGAGAGCGGTTGAGCTCCACGAGCAGCCGGCTGACGGTCGAGCAGACGAGCTGCGCGCGGCACGCCTGCGCCATGTCGCGCGCCAGCGCAAGCGCGCCGGGATCCTGGCCGCGATGGGTCTCGAGCGCTGTCTCGTGACCGCGGAACCAATGGCGGTACGCGGCCGGAATGTCATTGCCGCCGTGCTCGCACGTGATCAGCACGCGCGCGCGGGTCATGGGTCGAACATACGGCCGGCCGCAAGGCTCTTGCACAGCTCGCGATAGACGGTGCGCAGATCGGCGCGCTGCGGCTGCGGCCCCAGCACGTCGAGCAGCCTGCGCGCCAGCGAGCCGCGCGTCAGCACGAAGTCTGCAGGGACGGCCCACAGCGCATGGTGCTGCGCCCCGGTTGCCTCGGTGCGCTCCGCGATGCGCCACCACACGGCGCCTGCGTCCATGGCGGCGCGCTGTATGCCGAACACGCGCAGGTAATCGGCCTCCCTGATCGCCGCGCGTTCCGCGTCTTTCATGCATGCGTCGAAAACGCGCGACAGCGATGCGGACGGCACTGCATGCAGCCGGGCGAGCGGCGCGTAGCGCTCCTCGTACAGCGCCTGCACCACGTCGATGATCAGCGCCGCGAGCGCGACGTCCGCGAGCGGACACTCCTGCACGTCCATGACCCGGATTTCGATCGCGTTGCGGCTGAACCGGGGAATGGCTCCGCGCGAGTTGAGCCACTCGTGCTGCAGCACGCCGTCCGGGTCGAACGCCGCGATGTCGCGGTACATGGGGCGCAGCACTCGCGCCTCGTACTCCGCGCGCGACGCTATCGCCTCCGGGATGATGTCGCCCGCGATGCTCGGAACTTTCATCGAATTGCAGCGATAGGCCGCCATCCGATAGTCCAGGCAGCCGGTATCGCGCCCGTCGGCGTACGGCGAGCTTGCGGCGAGCGCGGGAATGAGCGGCAGCACCACGCGCACGGCTGCATGCAGGCGCGCGAACTGCGCGTCACCCGCAAACGGCAGATTGATGTGCGTGCTCTGCAGATTCGCCCAGCCGTGAGAGCGGCAGTCGAAGATGCGATCGTACGCCCGGTAGACCGCCGCATTGCCGTGCGGCCACAGCTGCGTCTCCATCGCAGGGTCCATCCACGGATGCATGCCGCCCGGCATGAGCTGCGCGCCGCGCGCTGCCAGCAGATCGCCGAACGCGGCGATCTCGTTCTGGAAGCGGCCGGTGAGCTCGGCCAGCCCGCAAGGACGCACGTTCTTCAGCTCGACGACATGCCGAACCAGCTCGTTGGACCATCCGAGGGCGCCGCGGTCGACGTCTGCGCTGCCCGGGGGTGCGCCGGCAAGCGCGAAGGCGTCATCCGCGATCGGCAGAACGTCGAGCGTATCGCGGTCCACCAGCATGTACTCGAGCTCGAGTCCGAACGCTTCGAAGGCGCCTATGCCGTGCGCGAGACGCTGCCCGGCGACGGGCGATGGCGCATCCCCGGTCATAAGGTGAGCACCCGCCGCTTTTCGCGCACGCGTCGCGCGAACACGCCCATCACCTCGCGGTACAGCGCATCCTTCAGCACCTGGTCCTCGTTGCCGTGATCGATGTTGGGGTTGTCGTTCACCTCGATGAGGTGGCATTGGCTGCCGGTCTGCTTGAGATCAACGCCGTACAGGCCGTTGCCGATCAGGTTGGCCGCGCGCAAAGCCGTGCGCACCACGATCTCGGGCGCTTCCCCCACGGAGATCGTCGCCGTCGTGCCTTCGACGCGCCGCTCGGTCTCGCGCTTGATGACCTGCCAGTGGCCCGGGGCCATGAAATACTGGCAGACATACAGCGCGCGGCCGTCGAGCACGCCGACGCGCCAGTCGAAGGTGGTGGGAAGAAACTGCTGCGCGACGATGAGCTCCGACTGCTGCAGCAGCTCCTCGACGCAGCGCTTGAGCTCCGCTTCGCTCTCCACCTTGCGCACGCCGAGCGAGAAAGCGCTGTCGGGCTGCTTGAGGATGCAGGGCAGGCCGAGCGCGGGAACGATCTCCCCGATGTTGTCCGGGTGCACCATCAGCGTCTTCGGCACCGGCACGTGATGGCGTGCCATCAGCTCGTTGAGATACACCTTGTTGGTGCACTTCAGGATGGAGTCCGGGTCGTCGATCACGACGAGGCCCTGCGCCGCCGCGCTGCGCGAGAACTCGTAGGTGTAGTGATTGACGTTGGTCGTGTCGCGTATGAAAAGCGCGTCGAACTGCGCGATCCGGTCGAGGGCGTGCCGGTCTATGATTTCCGCATCCATCCCGACTTCGCCTGCCGCGCGCACGAAGCGCTCGAGCGCAGCCGGATTGGAAGGCGCTTCCGTTTCACCGGGGTCGTGCAGGATGGCAATCGAAGGACGCTCGCCTTCGCTCGCCCCGACGCGCGCGGTGCGGCTGCCATTGATGTAATCGGTGGCCGCATCGACCAGAAGCGACCGGTGCTCGAGCGGAACGTCGGCGATGCCCAGCGCCGCCACGCCGGTCAGCCGCCAGCCGTCCGCACCCTGCTCGAACTGCGCGCGCAGCAACGGCGCTTTCGCGAGGGCGAAAAGCTGTCGGCTCACGGCAGGATGCAGCTCGGCCGGATCGCGGCCGAAGTAGGCGTCGATCCGGAATACGTTCTCGGCGTCGCTCTGCAGCGCTTCCCGGATCAGCGGCTCGAGCTCGGCTGCAAGCAGATCGACCAGCGTCGCCGACTGCAGGTCCTCGATCGTCTTCACGTCGGGCAATGGATTGTGCCCGCGCGCTTCGGCCAGCAGCGATACGTAATAGCCGCGCCCCTGGTAGCGGTCGCAGCGGCACAGGTTGACGAGCCGTCCGTCGATGCCGACGCTGTATGCGGGGTCGGTGAGATAAGCGCGTGCTGCGATGGCGCTCGATCCCGCGATTTCGAAGGGCCATTCCTGCTGCCGGTTCACGACGAACAGCACTTTCATCGCGGCCGCCTGCGCTGCGGGTAGATGATCAGCATGTTCGCGTCGTGCGTGACGACGCCGAGCAGGATCGCGCCCACCGCCCGGTCGACGCTGATCCAGTACTCGTGCGCGCCGCCGTACGGGTTGGGCTGGTACGGATCGACGACGAGCACCTTGCGGCGGCCGCCGTCGTACCCGGCAAGCACCACGAAATGTCCCGACGGCAGGCCGCGCACGTCGTCCGGCATGTCGTTCGTCGGGTGCTCGCGCGCGTTCCGATAGAGATACGTTGCGCTGAGACCGGTCAGTATCGGGAGCCGCCGGCGCAGGATGCCGCGAATCAGCGCCGGAGACAGGTCGACGAAGCGCAGGCGGCCGCCCCGCCGCAGGAATTCCAGGTAGCCTTCGGTCGCGTGCTGCAACCGGTAGTCGGTCTTGATCTCGCGCTGGCGCTGCAGCCGGCCCGCGATATTGACGCCGCGCTTGAACCAGGTCGGATCGAAGACGAGAAGATTGTAGGTGTAGATCGTCGCGCTGTAGCCCTTCGCGAGCGCATCGCAGGCGAGGAACACCGCGAACGTGCCGCCGTGCTCCAGCCGCCGCGTGCGCGCAACGACCGCGCCAAGCGCCTCATCGTCTTTCCAGTAGCGGTAGATCGCGTGCAGGCACGTCGGGCCGCAGGTGGTCTCGTCCGGCTGCGGCAGGGTCTGCAGGGGCAGCCGCAGCGCGCCGGCCGTCATGGAATAGGGAGGCGAAGCTCGTAGCAGGGCTTGCGGCATAAGGCGTTGCACTGCGGCTGCGCGGCGGAAACAACGTCACCGCCCCGACGCGAGCAGGGCGCATGCATTCGAGGAAACATGCCTGCACGGCTTGCATTTTTGGTGCCCGACGCGCGCTACGGGATTGCATCGCGAGCCCGGCGCTCAGGCGCAGAGCGCTGCCGGCTCTCGCGGCAGTGGCAGTGAATCACTCCGTGGTCGCGCGCGGCGGCGGGAGATTGCGGGCGGTGCGCCAGGCGTCGCGCCCCGACGCCTTTGCGGCATACATCGCCATGTCGGCGCGGTCGAGCAGCTGCTCGGCGGCGCGTCCGTCGCGCGGGAAGCAGGCGACGCCGACGCTGATATTGATGCGCACCGTGCAGCCTTCGAGCTCGAAGGAGCGATGCATGCGCGAGACGATCTGCTCCGCGACGTCGGCTGCGTCGTACTCGGTGTCGAGGTCTTCCAGCACGATCACGAACTCGTCGCCGCCGTAGCGCGCGACCGTATCTGTATCGCGCACGCATTCCTTGATCCGCGCCGCCGCTGCCGCGAGCAGCTGGTCGCCGACGACATGGCCATGCACGTCGTTGATCGTCTTGAAATCGTCGAGATCGGCGAGCAGGATAGCGCACACGTCGCCGCGCCGGGAAGCGCTCGCGAGCGCGCGCGCAATGCGATCGTCGAGCAGCGTGCGATTGGGCAGCCCGGTGAGCGCATCGTGCCGCGCCATGTATTCGAGCTGCAGCTCCTTCTGCCGCAGCTTCTCGTTCGCGCGCTCCAGCGCGTGCGTGCGCTCGATCACGCGCAGCTCGAGGTCCTGCTCGGAGCGGCGCAACGTGTCCACCATCGCCTGCTTTGCTTCGAGCGCTTCCTGGTTGGCGCGATCCTTCTGGCGCCGCATGACGTTGATGCGGTCTGCGAGCGCGAACGACAGCAGCAGCATTTCGAGCGCCGAGCCGATCTGCATCGAGTAGCTGGTGAGCGTCGTCGTCGGCAGCCAGCCCATGTTGCGCATCGCCGTCACGCCGACGGCGGCCAGCAGCAGGCTCCAGGCGAGCAGAAAATAGCGGGCGCCGGGATGCCGTCTGACGAGGCAGTACACGCCGCCGGCGGTGGCGACGGCCGAGAAGACGAGACCGTTGATCGAGGTGGAGATTGCGGCGAAGCGGTAGCTCAGGAACAGCGGAGACAGGCCCGATACGGCAAAGGCGCATGCCATGGCAAGAATGATGCGATCGAGCCGCCGCGCGCGGCGGCGCGTTTCGAGAAAAAGGCGCGTGAAGAGGGCGCCGAAGAAGCCGGTGGCCGACATGCCGAAAGGCAGAGCGATGTTGCCCCACGCGATGGCGCCGGGCCACAGGAACTGGTTGCCGAAGCCGTTGAGCGAGCATTGCCCCACCGCCATGCTGAGAACGAACGCAACGTACGCGAGGAACACCACGTCGCGGGTCGCCAGGTACAGCAGCATGTTGTAGAGCATGAGCGCGAGCAGCATGCCGTAATAGATGCTGAGCAGCGCATAAGTCCGCTGGTCGTGCCGGCGCAGCGCTTCCGGCTGCCACAATGTGGCCGGTATGGTGAGGGTCCCGCCCGAAACGACCTTGATGTACACCGTCTCCGTCGAGCCGGGAATGAGCTGCAGCGGAAATACCAGGTTGCGATGGATGTAGGGCCGCGAGGCGAAAGGCTCGAGATCTCCGGCACGGTAGACGGTATAGCCGCCGCCTGCGCGCGGCTGGTAGACCTCCACCTGGTCGAGCGACGGCGAGGCGATCTCGAGCAGCCACTGCGACGGCGAATCGGCGGCGATTGCGAGCGGCAGCGCGAGCCAGTACGCCGAGGCGGAATAGCCGAAATTGACCTCGCCGTATCCGGGCGCGGCCGGCCTGAAGCGCTGATCGGCGATGCCGGCGACGTCGGTTACCGTGTAGCGCTGCTGCGGGTCTTCGAGGTACGCGAGGTGCTTCGCGAGGGGATACTGCGGGGCATGGTCGACCACGAGCGCGGGCAAAGTGTCGTGCCATGCGCCGGCGCGCCCGCAGAACAGCAATAGCAGCAGTACCAGACCCTGCGCCCGTATCACTGCCACACCCCCCAATGCCCCGACTGCCGAAGCGCCCCCGGTTGGCGATGCGCTTTTTCTTGTCTCGTTCGCGCGCGGCGGCGCCGGCTCGAACGCGTGGCCAGCTGCGATTCTACTACGCGTGGCAGCGCGCGCAGGCGGGCACAGCTAACGGCGGCGCATCACGAAGCGGACTTGCCCCACGAGTCGCGCAGCGTCACGGTGCGATTGAACACCGGCCGCCCGGGCGCCGTGTCCTTCATGTCCGCGACGAAGTAGCCGTGACGCTCGAACTGGAAGCGCGCTTCCGGCGCGGCATCGCGCAGTGCGGGCTCGAGCTGCGCAGCGATGACGGTGCGTGCGGCAGGATTCAGCTCGGCGATGAAGTCTTCGGCCGCGCCCGGGTTCGGCGTCCTGAACAGCCGGTCGTAGAGGCGCACTTCGGCGGCGCAGGCGTGCCGTGCCGACACCCAGTGGATATTGCCCTTGACCTTGATCTTGTCGGCACCGGGCGAGCCGGACTTGGTGTCCGGATCGTATTCGCAGTGAACGGCGACGACCTTGCCCTGGGCGTCCTTGTCGCAGCCTGTGCATTTCACGACATAGCCGTAGCGCAGCCGCACGTGGTTGCCGGGGAACAGGCGGAAATAGCCCTTGGGCGGCGAGTCAGTGAAGTCCTCGCGCTCTATCCACAGCTCGCGCGACAGGGGCACCACGCGCTTGCCGAGCTCCGGCCGTTGCGGATGGTTGGGCGCGAAACAGTCTTCCTCGCGGTCCGCCGGATAGTTGTCGATGATCAGCTTCACCGGATCCAGCACCGCGATGCGGCGCTGCGCCTGCGCGTTGAGGTCTTCGCGCATGCAGTCTTCGAGAACGCTGTAGTCGATCAGCGAATCGGCCTTGGCTACGCCGATGCGCTCGGCGAACAGCCGAAAACCCGCGGGCGTGTAGCCGCGGCGGCGCGCGCCGACCAGCGTCGGCATGCGCGGATCGTCCCAGCCGTCGACGTGGCGCTCTTCGACCAGCTGGATCAGCTTGCGCTTGGACAGCACGACGTAGGTCAGGTTGAGGCGCGCGAATTCCGTCTGCTGCGGCAGCGGCGCCTGCAGCATGCCGCCTTCGGCGAGGCGCTGATTGAACCAGTCGTACAGCGGGCGATGATCCTCGAACTCCAGCGTGCACAGCGAGTGCGTGATGTTCTCCATCGCGTCGGACACGCCGTGCGCCCAGTCGTAGGTCGGGTAGATGCACCATGCGTCGCCGGTGCGGTGGTGAGTGGCGTGGCGGATGCGGTACATCGCCGGGTCGCGCAGGTTGATGTTGGGCGACGCCATGTCGATTTTCGCGCGCACCACGTGGCTGCCGTCGGGATGCTTGCCGTGGCGCATCTCGGTGAGCAGGCGCAGGCTTTCCTCGACCGGGCGGTCGCGATACGGGCTGTTGCGCCCCGGCTCGGTGAGCGTGCCCCGCGTTGAGCGCATTTCCTCCGCGCTCTGGCTGTCGACGTACGCAAGCCCGCGCTCGATCAGGTCTTGCGCGAAATGGAACAGGTCTTCGAAATAGTCCGACGCGTAGTATTCGTGCTCGCCCCACTCGAAACCGAGCCAGTGCACGGCATCGCGTATCGCATCGACGTACTCCTGCTCTTCCCTGGTCGGATTGGTATCGTCGAAGCGCAGATGGCAGGCGCCGCCGTAATCGTGCGCCAGCCCGAAGTTGAGGCAGATGGACTTCGCGTGCCCGAAATGCAGATAGCCGTTCGGCTCCGGCGGGAAGCGCGTGCGGATGCGCACGGGGTCGGGAGCGGCGCCCGCATGACGCGACGCCGGACCCGGACGTCCGCCCCAGCGCCGCGCGGCGTACTTGCCGGCCGCGAGATCGGCTTCAACCTGGGTGCGGATGAAGTTCGAAACGGTTATGGCGTCGTTGGTCGGATGCTGCGTCGTGCTCGGCGCTTTGCGCTTGGGACTTTCGGACATCGGCATTTCCAGTAAAGCGCCATTTTAGCCGATGCGCCGCCCGCGCCGCGAAAACGCCGCGCTACATGGGCTTGTAACCGGTCTCCTGGATGAGCCGCGCCCAGCGGTCGCGCTCGTCCTGCAGAAAGCGCGCGGCCTCCGCGGGCGCGTTGCCCAGCGTGTCCGCGCCCTGCGCGCGCAGTTTTTCGCGCACCTCGGGCAAGGCCAGCACGCGGGCAAGCGCCGCATGAAACTTGGCCACGATTTCCGGCGGCGTGCCGACGGGGGCGAGCAGCCCCTGCCACGAGCCGGTGACGAAGCCGGGAACCGTCTCGGCGACTGTCGGGACGTCGGACAGCGTTTCCACCCTGCGCTCGCTCGACACCGCGAGCAGCTTGAGCCGACCGTTCTTCACGTAGGGCAGCGTCGCCAGCATGCCGTTGAACAGCACGTCGGCCTGTCCCGACGCGACGTCGAGCACCGACTGCGAGCCGCCGCGCCCCGTGATGTAGGTCCAGCGCACGCCGGTTCTATGCGTGAACATGAGGCCCGCCATGTACGGCGCGCCGGCCGGACTGGACGCGAAGTTGAGCGCGCCCGGCCGCGCCTTCGCAAGCCGGATGAGGCCGTTCACGTCCGACGCGGGCACGCTGGGATGCACGCACACCAGGTGCGGCGAGTACGACACGAGCGTGATGGGCGCGAAGTCGCGCACGAGGTCGAACGCGGGCCTGGGGCTCAGCAGCTGCGCGATCAGCAGCGAGCCGACGTCGGTCAGCAGCAGCGTGTAGCCGTCGGGCTGAGCGCGCGCCGCGGTCTCCGCGCCGATCGCACCTGCCGCACCGGCGCGATTCTCGACGACGAGCTGCTGTCCCCACGCTTCCGTGAGGCGCACGCCGAGCTGGCGCGCGAGAATGTCCGAGGTGCCTCCGGGCGGAAACGGAACGACGACGCGAATGGCGCGCGCAGGGTACGTTTTCGCCGCATCCTGCCCGAGTGCCGTCCCGGTGACCGTCAGTGAAGCGAGCGCCGCGAGCGCGAGGCATAGCGGACTCATGCGCGGCTCACATCTCGACTTTGACGTTTGCGGTCCTGATGACTTTCGCCCACTTCGCCACCTCGTCCTCGAGGAACTTGCGGAACTCGGCGGGCGAATTGCCGACCGGGTCGATGCCGAGCTCGGCGAAGCGCTGGCGCACCTCGGGCCGCTGCACGGCAGCGCCCATGGCGGAGGACAGCTTCGCGACGATGTCGCGCGAGGTCTTTGCCGGCGCCAGTACGCCGACCCACGTTCCGCCCACGAGCTGCACGCCCTGCTCGATGTACGTCGGCACGTCGGGCGCGACAGCGGCACGCTTCTCGGACGCCATGCCGATCGCGCGTATCTTGCCGGCGCGCACGTGGGGCAGCATGGACGAGGACGTGTCCATCATGATCGTCACCTGCCCGCCGATGAGATCCTGCAGGGCGGGCGCCGTGCCCTTGTACGGCACGTGCACGAGCTTGATGCCGGTGACGATCATCAGCAGCTCGGTGGTGAGATGTGCGGCGGCGCCTATGCCGCTCGACGCGAACGTGAGCTGCCCCGGTTTCTGCTTCGCGAGCTCGATCAGCTCCTTCACGTTTTTCGCCGGTAGCGAATTAGTGACGCACGTGATGAGCGGGGCGGTGGCAAGCAGCGACACCGCCTCGAAGCTCCTGATCGAATCGTACGGCAGCTTCGGATAGAGCGTCTGGTTGGCCGCGTGCGCGGCGATGACGGAGGCAAGCGTGTAGCCGTCGGGTGACGCGTTCGCGACCAGTTCGACGCCGAGAATGCTGTTGGCGCCCGGGCGGTTGTCGACGATCACGTTCTGCGAGAAGGTCTTGCCGATCTCCTGCGCCACGATCCGGGTGGTGATGTCGGTGATGCCGCCCGGCGGGTAGGGGACGATCACGCGTATCGGGCGCGCGGGGTAAGCCGACTGCGCGGCTACTGCGACGCTGATGCCGGCCAACGTGGCGATGCAGCACAATGCACAGCCGAGACGCGATGCGACGCTCATATCTCCTCCCTCTTCATGTGGCGTGTTACTACCGGGTCAATTCCGGCAGTCGTTCAGCAACGGCGCACCGTGCCGCCACGCGCTCATTGTTTGCCTTCGAGGCGCAGCAGCGCGAGCACAATCTCGAACACCATCTTCCGGTGCGGGTCGTTCAGCAGATCGAACTTGCGCAGCAGGGTCGGATAATCGGCACGATAAGCGGTCGATTCCTGTCGCGTCACGTTGCGCTCGTCGCGCACACCTTCGCCGAAGCGCAGCCATTGCGGCGCGACGTCGAGCCATTCGGCCAGCACGCGCATCTTGTCCTGCGAAGGCAGCGCGAGTCCGCCCAGCCACTTGCGCACGGCCTGAGTGGTCACCGGATTGCCTTGGTAGCGGAGGTTGAATTCGCGGGCAATGTGGCTCGGACCGGCGTCGTGCAGGTCCGCGCGGCGCAGCGCTTCAGCGAGCCGCTTGGTAAATCCCTTTTTTTCTTCACTCGATGCCATGCCCGGCCAAAGTAACACCAACCACCGCGCCGGACGGTTACCGGAGGTTGTTATAAACAGTAACCGATAGTAGCATAGCCGTATGCGGGGAGGGCACATGAGTTGGCGTCGAATCGCCGTGGCCAGCGTGTTCGAGTGCATGCCGTTTCCGGTCGCGGTGGCGGACGCGTCCGGCGTCGCGGTTTATGCGAATCCCGCGTTGCGCATGCTGCTCGGCGTGCAGCGTGTCCGGTGGACGCCGCGCCGCATGACGGCGCTGCGCGTGCCCGGTGCGCTGCAAGATGGCGTCATACGGCGCACGCTCGCCCGCCGCGGCTCGTGGGAAGGCGAGACCCGGCTGCTCACCGCCGTGGGCGCCAGTGTGCGGGTGGCGGAATCGGTCCGCCGTCTCCAGGTGGGCGCGTCCGCGCTGCAGGTGCATTTCTTCCAGGACCTCACGTCATCCCGGCGCGTGCAGGAACTGATCGGCCTTGCCTATCACGACACACTTACCGGATTGCCCAACCGCAACTTGCTGGTGGACCGGATCGGGCTTGCCATGTCCAGGGCATTGCGCAACGGCAAGCCGTTTGCGCTGTTGTATCTGGACATCGACGGGCTCAAGGCCGTGAACGATACCGCGGGTCACGCGGCGGGCGATGAGTTTGTCAGGGCGGTTGCGCGCGCATTGCAGCGTGCGTTGCGCAAGCGGGATACGATTGCGCGGCTCGGCGGCGACGAGTTCGTGGTCGTCGTCGAAGAAGTCGATGGCCATCGCGGAGCCGCCAGGGTCGCCGACAAGCTGCTGAACGCATGCCGGCGCACGCGTGCCGCCGATCGGAAGCAGCCGGTGACCGCCAGCGCGGGGATCAGCCTGTTTCCGCGGCATGGCGCGAGCATGGAAGCGTTGCTCGAACGCGCGGATGCCGCGCTGTATCGCGCCAAAGCGCGGGGCCGCAACTGCTACATGTTCGCGGACGAGGCGCGCGCGCCTTATTCGTGGGAGGCGCCGGCGGCGACGCAGTGAGCGGTGCTCCGCGTTCCACCGCCAGCCGGTGCTGTGCTATAAGACCGGCATGAAAACGCTGGCCCATGCCGTGCTGCGCGCGCTCGCCGACGGCGATTTCCATTCCGGCGAAGCGCTGGCGCAGGCCGCCGACATGTCCCGCGCGAGCGTCTGGCATGCGATACGCGAGCTGGAAAGCGCGGGTCTCACGGTCTACAAAGTGCGCGGTCGCGGCTATCGTCTTTCGCAACCGATCGACTTGCTGGATGCGGCCGTGGTGCGTGCGGCGCTCGGCGATCGCGCACGCGACTTCACCGTCGAGATCGTGGACTCGGCGGCTTCCACCAATACGTCCCTGCTGCGGCGCGCCGCCGCCGGCGCGCCGCATGCGAGCGTTCTTGCCGCCGAGTGTCAGACCGCCGGCCGGGGGCGCATGGGCCGCGTGTGGCAGAGCGGCATCGGCAGCGGCCTCACGTTTTCCCTGTTGTGGCGCTTCGAGCAGGGTGCGGGATGGCTCGGGGGCTTAAGCCTTGCCGCGGGCATAGCCGGCATGCGCATGCTGCGGCGTCACGGCATCGACGATGCAGGATTGAAGTGGCCGAACGACATCCTGTGGCGCGGCTGCAAGCTGGCGGGAATACTGATCGAGATGCAGGGTGACGCACTCGGACCCAGCGCCGCGGTGATCGGCATGGGAATCAACGTGCGCCTCGAGCAGGCGGTGCGCGATCGCATCGACCATGCCGTCGCCGACGTCGAGACGGCGTGTGGCCACGCGAGGGACCGCAACGAGCTGCTCGCGCAGCTGCTGGTCGAGCTGCACGCGGTGCTCGGCGCGTTTGCGCGCGACGGGCTCGCGCCGCTGCGCGAGGAATGGCGCGGTTACCACCTGCACGAAGGGCGGCGCGTGCTGGTGAAGCGGCCCGACGGCGCCGTCGAGCATGGCGTGGCGGTCGGCATCGCGGACGACGGAGCGCTGCTGCTCGAGACGGCGGCCGGCGTACAGCGATATCACAGCGGTGAAGTCAGCCTGCGCGCCGACGCGCAGCATGCGGTGATCGCGCAGACGGACATGCGCGCGTCATGAAACTCCTCGCCATCGATGCCGGTAACACGCGCGTGAAGTGGGGCTTGCACGCCGACGGCGCATGGACGCGCCAGGGATGGGTTCCGACCGGCGGCAGCGCAGCGTTTGCCGAAGCGCTCGCCGGCATCGAGCGTCCCGCGCGCATCGTCGTCTCGAATGTCGCAGGCGAGGCGGTGCGCGCCGCGATCGCGCACGCCGTGTCCTCATACGGGGTCGAGCCTCTGTGGCTTGCCGCTTCGAGCGAGTGCTGCGGGGTGAAGTCGGGCTACGCGATGCCCGGGCAGCTCGGCGCGGACCGCTGGGCTGCGCTGATCGGCGCGCGGCACCGTTATGACGGACCGTGTGTCGTCGTCAGCGTGGGAACCACCATGACGGTCGACGCGCTGTCGGCCGACGGCGTGTTTCTCGGCGGCTGCATCGTACCGGGACTCGACCTCATGCAGCGCGCGCTCGATCGCAATACCGCGCAGCTGGCGCGCGCGCCGGGCCGCTTTCTGTACTTTCCCGACAACACCGGGGATGCGATCATGAGCGGCGCGATCAACGCGCTCGCCGGCGCCGTCGATCGCATGGTGGGCTACATGCAGGAGACGGGCGAGCACGAGCCCCTCGTGGTGCTGTCGGGAGGCGCGGCCGATACGCTGGAGCCGCATTTGCGCGCGCGGCTGGAGCGCGTCGAGAACCTCGTGCTCGACGGGTTGGCCCGGGTCGGGCTCCAAGAACAACAAGAGGCAGACAGATGAGAGCGTTGTTCCTGTTCATACTGCTCGCGAATATCGCATTCTTCGCCTACGCGCATTGGCTGCGCGCGCCGGATGACGGCGGCGAGCTCATTCCCAGGCTGCAGGTGAACCCCGAGCGGATCAAGATCATCGTGCCGTCCGAGAGCGCGCGCACCGGCAGCGCGCCCGCCGGCGCAGCGGCATGCCTCGAATGGGGTTTGCTCGCCGGCCCGGACGTCGCGCGCGCGGACGCCGCATTGACGAGCCTCGAAATGCCCGGCGTCATCGTGCAGCGCGCGGTTGCCGACTCGGGCGGATACTGGGTTTACCTGCCTCCGATGAAGACGAAGGCGGAGGTCGACAAGCGCATCGCGGGGCTGAAGGCGCGCGGCGTGAAGGACTTCTACGTGGTGCAGGAGGCCGGGCAATGGCGAAACGCGATTTCGCTCGGCATTTTCAAGTCCGAAGAAACGGCTCGCAACATGGCGGCCAAGCTCAAGGACAGCGGCGTGCAGGGCGTCGCGCTGGAGCGCCGCGAAAACATGCTCAAGCAGATCGCATACTTCATCCGCGAGCCGCGCCCCGCGGCGGTCGCGCGCCTTGCGGAGATTGCGCGCGACTTTCCGGGCACCGAAGTCAAGGCGGTGCCATGCCCGCCGCCGGAGAAGAACGCAGGATAGCGGACGCTGCGTCAGGCGCGCGATGCGCCGCGGATGCGCTGCACGAGATCGGTCGTGGAGCGCTCGTGCTCGAACGCTATGGAATGCACGCTGCCGCCCCAGCCGGACACTTCGCGCGCACCGACGATCGTCCCGGGCGCCCAGTCTCCGCCTTTCACCAGCACGTCCGGATGAACCGCGAGAATTACCGACAGCGGCGTGTCCTCGTCGAACCAGGTGACGATATCCACGGCCTCGAGCGACGCCATGACGGCGAGGCGATCGGCGAGCGGATTAATGGGCCGGTCGTCGCCTTTGCCCAGGCGCCGCGCCGAAGCGTCCGAGTTCAGCGCGACGATCATGCTCGCTCCCAGCGCCCGGGCCCGCGCCAGATAAGTCACGTGACCGCGATGCAGGAGGTCGAATACGCCGTTGGTGAAGACCAGCGGACGCGCGAGCTCCGCCGCGCGGCGTGCCGCGGTATCGGGCGCGCAGATCTTGCGCTCGAAGGCCGGAGCGGTCATCGATTTACCCGGGGACAGGCGTCCGCGGGCGTCAGTCGGTGTATTCGAAAACGCGGACGACTTTCTGCACGCCGCTCGTGGTGCGCGCGAGCTCGGTCGCGTCCTCGGCTTCCTTGTGCGTCACGAGTCCCATCAGGAATGCGGTTCCCGCCTCGGTGACCACCTTGACGTACACCGGGTTGAAGCGCTGCGCATCGAGGAAGCGCGCTTTGACCTTCGACGTGATGTACGAGTCGTTGGTGCGCTGTGAGAGCGCGCTCGGCGGCCCGACGCGCAGCTCGTTGTAAACGCCGCGCACGTTTTCCACGGCGCGCGCGATACGCTCGATGTCGGTCTTCGCGTCCGCGGTCGGCGCTTCTCCCGTCAGCAGCGTCATGCGGTTGTAGCTGGTCACGTTCAGGTGCGCGTCGGGATATTTGTCCGTCGCGCGACCGCCGGTCTTCGACTCTATCGCCTGGTCTTCGGCGATGGTGCCGACCGTGCGCCGGTCTTCCCCGACGACGTAGCCGGCAGTGGCCGCTGCGCCGCCGAGCGCGACTGCGGCGCAGCCGTGGATCACGGGCAAAGACGCGAGCAGCATGAGGGTCAGTACTTTGCGCATCATTCCACTCCCAGTAGAAGGCAATCGATGGCGTCGCACAGGCAGTGCAGTGTCAACAGGTGCACCTCCTGGATGCGCGCCGTGCTGGTGGCCGGAACGCAGATATGCACGTCGCCGGCGCGTAGGACCTCGGCCATTCTGCCGCCGTTGCGGCCGGTAAGGGCGATGACGTCCATGTCGCATTCGTGCGCAGCTTCCATCGCCGCGACCACGTTGCGCGAGTTGCCGCTGGTCGAGATCGCGAGCAGCAGGTCGTTGCTGTGACCGAGGCCGCGCACCTGCTTTGAGAACACCTGGTCGAAATCGTAGTCGTTCGCGATGGATGTGAGCGTCGACGTGTCGGTGGTGAGAGCCATTGCGGCGAGCGCCGGACGCTCCATCTCGAAGCGGTTCAGCAGCTCGGCGGCGAAGTGCTGCGCGTCGGCGGCCGAACCGCCGTTGCCGCACGCCAGTATCTTTCCGTCCTGCTTGAGGCACTGGACCATGCGCTCGGCGGCCGCGGCGATCGGATGCGAGAGCGCGTCCATGCTCTGCAGCTTGAGGTGCGCGCTCTCGGAAAAATTCTCGCTGATGCGGCTGATCAAATCCATGGCTGTGCCCGGTTGCAACGTGCGGCGTATTGTAGTGCGTATCCCGCGGATAAGCACGCGGGGAACGGTCGCGGCAGCAACGCGGCGTCAAGCCTCGAAGGCGCTACGCAGCCATTCGATGCGCGGGGGCTCGCCTTCGATGAGCACGGCGTCGAAGCGGCATGGCGGCAGGGGCGAACGTCCGGAAAGATAATGACGCGCGGCAGCGGCGAGCTTGTCGCGCTTGGCTGCGGTGATGCTCGCTGCGGCGCCGCCGAATGCCGACGAGCGCCGCGCGCGCACTTCGACGAACACCAGCGTATCGCCGTCACGCATGACGAGATCGATCTCGCCGAAGCGACAATGGTAGTTGCGGGCGGCGAGCTTCAGGCCGTGCGCCTGCAGATACTCCGCCGCTGCGTCCTCGGCGTTCTTCCCCGGATTTGCGGCGGCAGTCACGGCTGCGCTTCGCCCACGACGGAAACCTTGCCGTCACTGAACCGGGCGACCGGCAGCGCGCGCCGGAAGATGCGGTCGCGGCCCAGCGAGAGACCGCCCGTCACGCCATCGAGCGTGATCTCGGTACGCCCCTCGAGCAGCTCCTGCGACACGCGAAACGCATCGATGCCGAGCGCGTATAGCCGCTGCAGGTCGAGGTCGCCGCCGTACGCAACGCGCGGGTAGACCATCACGGCCGAGTGGTCCCGCTGCAGCAGCCACGGCATGCCGACGAAGCGCACGTCGCTCAGCTCGAAGTTGGCGAGGTCGCCGCGCTCGCCGGCGTAGACCTGCGACGTTGCGTACACCGGCAGGCTGCCGAGATAGGACTTCACGGCACGGGCGCGCTCTGCGTCGAGCGCGAGGAAGATGGCGTCGGCCTTGCTCGCTTCTATGCTCGCCCGGTAGCGCGCGAGCCCCGCGGTGTCGCCGCCGGCATAGATCTGGCCGTCGGCCTGTTCGCCGCCGAGGCGCCGGAACTCCTCGATGAACGCTTCGTTCATGCGCCGCGACAAGGCATCGGTCGCGGCGACCGTGTACACGCGGCGCTGGCCTTCGCCGTAGGCGAGACGCGCGACGAGGCGCGCTTCGGCATCGATCTGCAGGGTCAGCACGTAAAAACGCGGCGGCAGCGCACCGCCGCCGTCGGGCGCATTGAGCGCCAGCGTAGGCACGGGTATCACACCCGTTGCAGCGAGCGCGGACACCGACGAGCGCGTAAGGGGGCCGACGACGAGCCGCGCGCCGCCGGCGACCGCCTGCCGGTACCCGGCGATGGTGACTGCGCTGTCGTCGGTGGCGGCGTATACGCGCAGCGGCAGCGCGAGGCTGCCCTGCACCCTGGCGGCGGCGAGGAAGCCGTCGCGCACGGCTTCCGCGTGCGCGACGAACGGCCCGCCGTTGAGCGGAAGCAGCAGCGCGATGTGCGGCACGGGAGGCGGCGCCGTATCGATATTCTGGGCCGCGCTGGTGCAGGCCCATATCGCCCCGTATAGTACGGCGGTGACAGCGGAGAGGAACCGACTACGATGGAGCAGGCCGCGCATGAAGACACCGACCGCCGGGAAAAGGCCACATTATATGTAGTCGCTACTCCGATTGGTAATCTCGGGGACGTGACGTCGCGCGCGCTCGACGTGCTGAAAACCGTCGACGTGATCGCGGCCGAGGACACCCGCATCACCGCGCGCCTGCTGGATCATTACGGCATCCATCGCAAGCTCATTGCGCTCCACGAGCACAACGAGCGCAGCCGTGCAGAGCAAGTGCTGAGCCTTCTCGGCGGCGGCGCGTCGATCGCGCTGGTGAGCGATGCGGGCACGCCGGGCATCTCGGATCCGGGAGCTCACCTCGTCGCGGCGGTGCGCGCGGCCGGTCATTCGGTCGTCCCCGTACCGGGGCCGAACGCTGCGATCGCCGCATTATCGGCAAGCGGGCTCGAGGTGCCGCACTTCCTGTTCTACGGCTTCCTGCCGGCCCGCCACGCGGAGCGGGTGAAGGCGCTGGAAGAGCTCGCCGCCGCGCCGTACGCGCTGGTGTTCTACGAGGCGCCGCATCGCATCGTCGAGAGCGTTCGCGACATGTGCCAGGCGCTCGGCGGGGGACGCCGTCTCGTGCTCGCGCGCGAGCTGACCAAGCGCTTCGAGACGCTGCACGTGTGCGCGCTGAGCGATGGCGTCGAGTGGCTCGAGGCGGATGCAAACCACGAGCGCGGCGAGTTCGTGGTGATCGTGGGCGCAGCTGAGAAGGCGGCCTCCCGTCCCGACGAAGATGCGCGCCGCGTGCTCGAAGTGCTGCTTGCCGAGCTGCCGCTGAAGCAGGCGGTCGGCATCGCGACGCGCCTCACCGGCGGGCGGCGCAACGACCTCTACGACATGGCGCTCGCAATGAAAGGCGCCAGATGAATTTTACGGTTCGCGTGTGAGCCATTACCATGCTCGCGCATACCACCCCTTCTACAATGAACTGACGATCATGGACCGCTTCACGCTCATCCGTCCCGACGACTGGCATCTGCACCTGCGCGACGGCGCGTATCTCGGGGCGGTCGCGCCGGATACCGCGCGAACGTTTGCGCGCGCGATCGTCATGCCGAACCTCAAGCCGCCGGTGAGCACGACCGCGCTGGCGGCGGCCTACCGGGAGCGCATACTCGCCGCACTTCCGGCGGGCGCAGCCTTTCAGCCGCTGATGACGCTTTATCTCACCGACAACACGTCCCCGTCGGAAATCCGCAGGGCGCGCGACAGCGGTTTCGTGCACGCCGTGAAGTATTACCCTGCCGGAGCGACCACGAATTCCGACAGCGGCGTCACCGATCTCGCGCGCTGCCATGGCGTGCTCGAAGCGATGGCGGAGCAAGGCATGCCGCTGCTGGTGCACGGCGAAGTGACCGATCCTGCGGTCGACATTTTCGATCGCGAGCGCGTTTTTCTCGAACGCGTGCTCGCACCGCTCGTGCAGCGCTTCCCGCGCCTCAAGCTCGTCGTGGAGCACATCACCACGCGCGAGGCGGCGCAGTTCGTGCGCGAGGCGCCTGCGAACATCGCTGCCACGATCACCGCGCATCACCTGCTGATCAATCGCAATGCATTGTTCGCGGGCGGCATCAGGCCGCATCTTTATTGCCTGCCCGTCGCGAAGCGCGAGCGCCACAGGCAGGCGCTCGTAGAGGCCGCCACCAGCGGCAATCCAAAATTCTTTCTCGGCACGGACAGCGCACCGCATGCGCGTCACACCAAGGAGAACGACTGCGGCTGCGCAGGCATCTATACCGCTCACGCGGCCATCGAGCTGTATGCCGAGGCGTTCGATCGCGCCGGTGCGCTCGACAGGCTCGAAGCTTTCGCATCGCTTCGCGGCCCTGCCTTCTACGGGCTCGCCCCGAATGCTGATCGCATCACGCTTGCGCGCGAGACGTGGAAAGTGGCCGCGTCATGCCCTTACGGCGACGACGCTCTGGTGCCGTTCAGGGCGGGCGAAACGGTGGCGTGGAAGATCGTGTAGACCAGCGGGGTGCATCGCGCGTTGACGGACACATGGACGGCCTGAACACGAGCTATACGATAATGCACCCGCACGCGGAATGCCCGCCCCTGCCGCGCGGCGACTTGTGGGTGTTCGCCTACGGGTCGCTGATGTGGAATCCGGCGTTTCCCTATGTGCAGTCGGCTTCCGCGCTGCTGCGCGGGTATCACCGCAGCTTCTGCATCTGGTCTGCCCGCTATCGCGGCACGCCGCAGCAGCCGGGACTCGTGCTCGGCCTCGATCGCGGCGGCGCGTGCCGCGGCATCGCGTTCCGCGTTGCCGAGAAGCAGGTGAGTGACGTCCTTGCGCTGCTGTGGGACCGCGAAATGCCGCGGCTCACGTACCAGCCGAGAATGGTGAAGGTCACGCTCAAGGCGACGCGCGTGGAGGCGCTGACGTTCGTCGCCAATCCACGCCGCGAGTCGTATGCCGGTGCGCTGGAAGATGAAGAAGTCGCGCAGCGCATCGCCTGTTGCTCCGGCATGCGCGGCCCGAACGTCGAGTACCTTGCGAATACGCTCTCGCATCTGGAAGCGCTCGGCGTTCGCGACCCGCATCTCACGCGCATCTACGGCGTGGTGCGCAGGCTGCGCGAAGGGCAGTAGTGCGCGCTCGGATGTCGCTTGCTGCTTGCCCCGGGCCGAGTGCATCCCCATGTTAGACTCGCCCCCGTGAAGTCGGCCAGGCAGCCGCTGCGCGCACTCGTGCGCGGAGAGGAAAGTCCGGGCTCCAAAGGGCAGGGTGGCGGCTAACGACCGCCCGTCGTGAGACGAGGAACAGGGCCACAGAGACGAGTCTCATCGCTCGGACTTTGACGCCGCAAGGCGGCAAAGTCTCGAAAAAGTGGGGAGGGTGCAAGCCCGCCTCACTAAAAGTGGGGAGGGTGCAAGCCCGCCTCACTCCGGCGAAGCGGCGCCGTATCGACGCAAGTCGGCGCGGTGCCCCGTCGCGCAGCGATGAGGGTGAAACGCGGCAACCTCCACCCGGAGCAACACCAAATAGGCAAGCGATGACGCGGCCCGCCGAGCTTGCGGGTAGGTGGCTCGAGCCTGGGAGCAATCCCCGGCCTAGAGGAATGGCTGTCAGGGGCTTAGGCCTCGTACAGAACCCGGCTTATCGGCCGACTTCACGATTTTTCTTCCCGCGGCCGTCCCCGCCGTGCGTTTTTCCCCGTAATTTCCTGATTCGTAAGCGTAAACAGTTAAAGCACTACTTGCGGTCTTTGCTATAACCCTCTGTTTCACTTTACCTTTCGTCGGCCGGTAAATTTTCTAAATACGGCGCTTGAGTTAAGCGGCATAAGTCATTGTCCTAAAAAAAGAAACACCCTTGACCGGTGAGTTCGATTTCAATATAGTGGGAAAAAGTGGTGCAAAGTGGGACAGAGGGGCGTACCCGCCCCAATCGACGGTTGACGAGCCTTGGCAGGCAGCAGGGGAGTCGGGGTATCCATGTTTCGGGGCATTGCGCAGCTCAATCTGGACAGCAAGGGGCGTCTCGCGGTGCCCGCGCGGCATCGCGACCTGCTGCTCGAGCGTTGCGCGGGCCATCTCGTCATCACGGCGGATGCTGACCGCTGTCTGCTCGTTTATCCGCTCCCCGACTGGGAGCTGATCCAGCAAAAACTCGAAGGGCTGTCCAATCTCGATCCGCGCGTGCGCGATCTGCAGCGCCGGCTCATCGGCTTTGCTGTTGACGTCGACATGGACAACTCGGGGCGCGTGCTCATAGCGCCCGCGCTGCGCCAGTACGCGCAGCTGGAAAAAAACGTGGTGCTGGTGGGGCAAGGCAAGAAATTCGAGCTGTGGAACCAGGAGACGTGGGAGCAACTCATCGCGCGCAGCGCGGGCTTCGCGGAAGGCTTGCCGCCGGAGCTGGAGGGCTTCTCGTTGTGAGCGCGGGCTCACACCGCACGGTACTCCTGAACGAAGCGGTAGACGGACTGAATGTGCGCGCAGACGGCACTTATGTCGATTGCACGTACGGGCGTGGCGGGCACAGCCGCCTGATCCTCGCGCGGCTCGGCGAGACGGGGCGGCTCATTGCATTAGACCGCGATCCTGCGGCGGTGGAGGCGGGCAAACAGGTGCGCGACGGTCGCTTCACGATCCTGCATGGCGCATTCGGAAAGCTGCGCGAGCTGCTGGCGCGCGCAGGCGTCACGGCTGCCGACGGCATATTGCTGGACCTGGGCGTGTCGTCGCCGCAACTCGACGAAGCCGGGCGCGGTTTCAGCTTCCGCCATGACGCACTGCTGGACATGCGCATGGACACGACCACGGGCACCACGGCTGCGGAGTGGCTCGCGACCGCGAGCGTCAATGAGATACGGGAGGTGATCAGGAACTATGGCGAAGAACGGTTTGCTAAACAGATTGCAGCAGCGATTGTTGCGGCTCGGGCGCGCGGACCTTTACGCACCACAGGAGAACTTGCCGCGCTCGTGGCAGCGGCCGTTCCCACGCGCGAGCCACGGCAGGATCCGGCGACGCGTACGTTTCAAGCTCTACGGATTCACGTCAATCAGGAGCTTGAAGAGTTGTCGTTAGCGCTGCCGCAGTGCGCCGATCTGCTGGCGCCGCGCGGCCGCCTGGTCGTCATCAGCTTTCATTCCCTCGAAGACCGCATCGTCAAGCGCTACATGCGCGCGGAGTCGCAGGCCGACCGCCTGCCTGCGCGTCTGCCGGTGCGCGCGCGTGATCTTCCGCAGCCGCGGCTGCGCCTGGTCGGCCGCGCGGTGCGGCCCGGCGAAGACGAAGTCGAGGCGAATCCGCGCGCGCGCAGCGCCGTGATGCGTGTGGCCGAGCGCACGGAGCGGGCGGCGTGAGGGCGCACGTGAATCTCCTCCTCTTCGCGGCTCTCGTGGCGTGCGCGCTCGCGCTGGTGAGCTCGCAGCACCAGGCACGCAAGCTCTACGTGCAGCTGGAGAAGGAGCAGGAGCTCGCGAAGCAGCTCGAGGTGGAATGGGGCCAGCTGCAGCTCGAGCAGAGCACGTGGGCAATGCACGCGCGCATCGAGCGCATCGCGACGCGGCAGCTCAACATGCGCGTGCCGCCCCCTTCGCGCGTCCAGGTCGTCCCGCTGGAGCCGGCACGGTGAACCAGGCTGCGATCCATGTCCATCCCCTGCGACTGCCGGCGTGGCGCGCGCGCTTGCTGCTCCTGGGGCTGCTGATATGGTTCGTCGGCCTGATGGGCCGCGCGATTTATCTGCAGGGCCTCAACAACGATTTCCTGCGCCAGAAAGGCGAGTCGCGCTATTCGCGCGTGATCGAGCTGCCGGCGACGCGCGGCATGATCGTCGATCGCAACAACGAGCCGCTTGCGATTTCGACGCCGGTCGAGTCGGTCGCCGCGAGCCCCGGCGACGTGACGCTCACGAACGAGCAGGCGGCGCGGCTCGCGCGGCTGCTCGAGACCGACCTCGGCGAGCTGCGTCGCAAGCTCGCAGACGACAAGCGCGAATTCGTTTATCTGAAGCGCCAGCTTGCGCCCGAGCTCGCCGCGCGCGTGGTCGAGATGAACATACCGGGGATATTCCTGCAGCGCGAATACCGCCGCTACTATCCGGCCGGCGAGGTGATGGCGCACCTGCTCGGCTTCACCGACATCGACGACAAGGGGCAGGAGGCGCTCGAGCTCGCGTTCAACGACACGCTCACCGGCAAGGCGGGAAGCCGGCGCGTGATCAAGGACCGTCTCGGCCGAATCGTCGAGGACGTGGACAGCATACGCACGCCGCAGAACGGCGCGCGGCTTCAGCTCTCGATCGATGCGAGGATCCAGTATCTCGCCTACCGCGAGCTCAAGAAGGCAGTGATCGATCATCGCGCCAAGGCGGGTGGCATCGTCGTGCTGGACGCAGATACCGGCGAAGTGCTCGCGATGGCGAACATGCCTTCGTACAACCCGAACAATCGCGGCCGCTTCGATGCGCGGCGCACGCGCAATCGCGCGGTGACGGATCTTTTCGAGCCGGGCTCCACGCTGAAGCCGTTCACCGCCGCGACCGCGCTCGAGGCGGGCACGGTCAGGCCGGAGACCGTGATACAGACCGCGCCCGGACGGCTCACCATCGGCAACCGCACCATCCACGACGCGCATACCGAAGGCGCGCTCACCGTCGCGCAGGTGATCCAGAAGTCGTCCAACGTCGGCGCCGCGAAGATCGCTCTGGGCCTCGCACCCGAGCAGATGTGGACGATGTTCAACAAAGTCGGATTCGGCAACGTGCCGAAATCCGGTTTCCCCGGCGAAGTTCCGGGCCGCCTGCGCGCCTACGCCGGGTGGAAGCCGATCGAGCAGGCGACGATGTCGTACGGCCATGGCATTTCGCTGTCGCTGCTGCAGCTCGCGCGGGCGTACACGATATTTGCCACCGACGGCCACATACACCCGGTGACGCTGGTCAAGCGCGATGCGCCGGACGAGGGCACTGCGGTGATCTCGCCGGACACGGCGCGCGCCGTGCGCCGCATGCTCGAATCGGTGACGCAGGCGGGAGGTACCGCGCCGCGCGCGCAGATCACGGGATACCGGGTCGCCGGCAAGACCGGCACTGCGCACAAGCTCGACGGCAAGGGTTACGCGCACGACAAGTACGTCGCGTCCTTCGTCGGCTTCGCGCCCGCTTCCGCGCCGCGGCTCATCGTGGCGGTGATGATCGACGAGCCGCTCGGCCAGTACTACGGCGGCACGGTGGCTGCGCCGGTTTTTGCGGAAGTGATGGCGGGCGCGCTGCGCGTGCTGAGCGTTGCGCCGGACGCGCCGGTGAACAACGTGGTGCTCCCGCCGCCGTCCGCGGAAATCAAGGAGGAAGTGTGACGGCCGCAGAGCGCACGGTATTCGACATGCGTGCGCTCGCCGGCCTGCCGCTGCGCCGCCTCGTGACCGACAGCCGCCGGGTGAAGCGCGGCGATACTTTCCTCGCATACCCGGGCGAGACGCAGGACGGCAGGCGCTACATCGGACAGGCGATCGCAGCCGGCGCGGCTTGCGTGCTGTGGGAAGCGCGCGGCTATTCGTGGCCGGGCGAATGGCGCGTACCCAATCGCGCCGTGAGGGACTTGCGCAAGCACGCCGGTGAGATCGCGGCCGCGGTCTACGGCCGTCCCACGGCCGGGTTGTGGGTGGTCGGCGCGACCGGAACGAACGGCAAGACCTCGTGCACCCAGTGGGTCGCGCAGGCGCTCACGCAGACCGGGCGCAGGTGCGGCGTGATCGGCACGCTCGGCAGCGGCTGGCCCGGACGGCTGGAGCCGCTTGCCAACACCACGCCCGACGGCGTGTGGCTGCAGGCCCGCATGGCACGCTTCCTGCGGCGCGGCGCGAAGGCGGTGAGCATGGAAGTCTCGTCGATCGGGCTCGACCAGGACCGGGTGTCCGGCGTCGAGTTCGACGTGGCGCTGTTCACCAATCTCACGCGCGATCACCTCGACTATCACCGCACCATGGCGCGCTATCGCAAGGCGAAATCGGAACTGTTCCGCTGGCCGGGGCTCAAGCACGCCGTGCTCAACCTCGAGGACCGTTTCGGCGCTGCGCTGGCACGCGACGTGCCGCGAGGTCCTCAGCTTCTCGGCTACGGCTTCGAGCCGCTTCCCTATGCGGTGCCGCGCCGCGCGCGTCTCGCCCGCGTGCTGGGCCGCAATCTGAGTCTGCATCGCGACGGCCTGTCTTTCGACGTGAAGACGCCCTGGGGCGAGACCGCGGTGAAGACTCCCCTGATAGGCCGCTTCAACGCGGTGAACCTGCTCGGCGTGCTCGGCGTGCTGCTCGCGAGCGGCGTGCCGCTGCAGCAGGCGTCGCGCGCGCTCTCGCGAGTGCGGCCGGCGCCCGGCCGTATCGAGCGTCACGGCGGCGGCCGGCGTCCGCTTGCGGTGATCGATTACGCGCACACGCCCGATGCGCTCGAAAAGGTTCTGGGCACGCTGCGCGAGACGCTGCGCGAGCCGGGAAGCCACCGCGCACGCAGCGGCCGGCTGATCTGCGTCTTCGGCTGCGGCGGGGACCGCGACGCGGGCAAGCGTCCGCTGATGGGCCGGGTTGCTTCGCGCCTTGCCGATCGCGTCGTGGTCACCAGCGACAATCCGCGCAACGAGGATCCGGACCGCATCATCGCCGACATACTGAAGGGCGCGAAGAAAGACTGCGTGGTGGAGCGCGACCGCGAGAGCGCGATACGCGGCGCGCTGCGCGAAGCGGAGCCGGGCGACATCGTGCTCGTCGCCGGCAAGGGACACGAGCGCTACCAATCGGTGCGCGGCGTGGATTACCCGTACAGCGATGCGGCGGTGGTGAAGTCCGCGTTGCGGGAACTGTGGCCATGATGATGACCCTGGCCGAAGCCGCGCGCGCGCTCGCGGCGCAATTCGAAGGCACGGACGGGCCGTTCGATGGCGTGAGCAGCGACAGCCGCACCATCGGCCGCGGCCAGCTTTTCGTCGCCCTGCATGGCGAGCGCTTCGACGGCCACCGCTTCCTCGCCGAGGCGGCTGCTGCGGGTGCGGCGGGCGCGATCGTCGCGCGCGAGCGCCTGCTCGCAGCCGCGGACCGCTCGGCATGGGCCGCATTGCCGCTCATCATCGTGTCCGACACGCGCGTGGCGCTCGGCAAGCTCGCCGCGCACTGGCGCGGGCGCTACGGCGGGCCGCTCGTCGCGCTGACCGGCAGCAGCGGCAAGACCACCGTGAAGGAAATGCTCGCGAGCGTGTTGCGCGCGGCGTGCGGCCCGGCGAGTGAGGCCGTTCTCGCGACGCGGGGCAATCTCAACAACGACATCGGGGTCCCGCTCATGCTGCTCGAGCTGCGGCCGCAGCATCGCTACGCCGTGATCGAGATGGGGATGAACCACGCCGGCGAAATTCGTTATCTCGCGCAGCTCGCGTCGCCCGACGTCGCGCTCGTGACCAATGCCGGGCGCGCGCACATCGAATATCTCGGGTCGGAGGAAGCGATCGCCCGGGCGAAAGGCGAGATCTACGAGGATCTGAAAGACGATGCCGTGGCGGTCGTCAATGCGGACGACGGGTACGCCGAAATGTGGCGCGAGATCGCCGGCAAGCACCGCCGGATCGAGTTCGGCCTCAACGGCCGCGACGTCGGCGCGAGCTACGAGCTGCATCCGCTTGCGAGCGACATTGCGCTGCGCACGCCCGATGGCGAGACGCAGGTGCGATTGAGCGCGCCGGGCCTGCACAACGTGCGCAACGCGCTCGCGGCGGCGGCTGTCGGGGTCGCGCTCGGCTTGCCGCGCGCGGCCATCGCCGAAGGGCTGCAGCGTTTCCCGGGCGTCAAGGGCAGGCTGCAGCAGAAGCCCGGGCCTCGCGGCGCGGTGCTCATCGACGACACGTACAACGCGAACCCGGATTCCGTGCGCGCAGCCATCGACGTGCTTGCCGGCGTGCAGGGCAAGCGCGTGCTGGTGCTGGGCGACATGGGCGAGCTGGGCGGCCACGGCCCCGAGCTGCACGCCGAGGTCGGCACGTACGCGCGCAACGCCGGCATCGAGCGGCTGTTCCTGCTCGGCGAGCTGGCAGTCCATGCCGCCCGTGCCTACGGAGCGGCCGCGCGCCATTGCCACGACGTCGAGACGCTGGTGTCGGCGCTCACGCCGGAGCTTGCGCCCGGCGTGACGGTGCTCGTGAAAGGCTCGCGCTTCATGCGGATGGAGCGCGTGGTGGAAGCGCTTGCCGCGGCGGGAGGCGCTCCATGAGGGCGCACGTGACCATAACGCATACCGCGCTGGGGGTGATGCCATGCTGCTAGAGCTCGCGCAGTGGCTTGCGAAGGACGTACGCGCGTTCAACGTGTTCAACTACATCACGCTGCGGGCGGTGCTGGCGTGCCTCACCGCGCTGGTGATCTCCTTCATCCTCGGGCCGTACGTCATCCGCAAGCTCACCACGATGAAGATCGGTCAGGCCGTGCGCTCCGACGGGCCGCAGACGCATCTCACCAAGGCCGGCACGCCGACCATGGGCGGCGCGCTGATCGTCATGTCGGTTGCGATCACGACGCTGCTGTGGGCAGACCTGCAGAACCGTTTCGTGTGGATCGTGCTGTGGGTGATGCTCGCTTTTGCCTGCATCGGCTGGATAGACGATTACCGCAAAGTCGTCGAGCGCAATCCGAAAGGGCTCTCTGCCAAGTCGAAGTTCCTGTGGCAATCGATATTCGGCATCGGCGCCGCGTGGTACATCGCGTATTCCACCGGCCTGCCTGCGCAGACGCAGTTCATCGTGCCTTTCGTGAAGGAGGTCGCCTATCCGCTCGGCGGCATCGGCTTCATCGGCATGACCTACTTCGTGATCGTGGGCACCAGCAACGCGGTGAATCTCACCGACGGGCTGGACGGGCTCGCCATCATGCCGACCGTGATGATAGGCGCCGCGCTCGGCATTTTCGCGTATGTCGCCGGCCACGCGGTGTTTTCGAAGTACCTCGCGTTCCCGTACATACCCGGCGCCGGAGAGCTGGCGGTGATCTGCGGCGCGATCGGCGGCGCCGGGCTCGCGTTTCTCTGGTTCAACGCCTATCCCGCGGAAGTGTTCATGGGCGACGTCGGCGCGCTGTCGCTGGGCGCGGTGCTCGGCACGGTGGCCGTCATCGTCCGCCAGGAAATCGTGCTGTTCATCATGGGCGGCGTGTTCGTGGTGGAAACGCTGTCGGTCATGCTGCAGGTCGCATCCTTCAAGCTCACCGGCAAGCGCGTGTTCCGCATGGCGCCGCTGCATCACCACTATGAGCTCAAAGGCTGGAAGGAAAATCAGGTCGTTGTGCGCTTCTGGATCATCACGATGATGCTTGTCCTGGTCGGCTTGTCCACGCTCAAGCTGAGGTAAGAGATGCTCGCGCACAACGACCTGATTTCGGCGAAGGCTAACTTGCTTGGCAAGTTAAGGGCGCAGCCCGGCCGGAGCCAAAATCAGGCCGTGGTCGTCCGCTTCTGGATCATCACGATGATGTTGGTACTCGTCGGGCTGTCGACATTGAAGCTGCGTTGATGCATCTCGCGCTGCAAGGGAGTCGGATACTGGTGCTCGGTCTCGGTGAAACGGGTTGGTCGATGACGCGCTGGCTCGCGGGCAAGGGCGCGCGCGTGCGCGCGGCCGACAGCCGCGACAATCCGCCGCACGCCGCGCGCGTGCGCGACGAGTTGCCGCAGGTGGAGGTACGCATCGGCGCATTCGACGCGCAGACGTTCGAAGGCGTCGACGCGATCGCCATCAGTCCCGGTATCGATCGCCGCGAGCCGCTCATCGCCGCTGCCGTCGGACGCGGCATGCCGGTCGTCGGCGACGTCGAGCTCTTCGCGCAGTCGATGTCGGCGCGCTGTGCGCCGGCCGGGCGGCCCGCAGTCCTCGCGATTACCGGATCGAACGGCAAGAGCACCGTCACCGCAATGGCAGGCGAGATCTGCGCCGCGGTCGGCCGGCGGACCGTCGTCGCAGGCAACATCGGTCTTCCCGTGCTCGACGCGTGGTCTGAGGTCGAGGCCGGCGCGCCGCTCCCCGAGGTGTTCGTGCTCGAGCTTTCCAGCTTTCAGCTCGAAAGCACGCAGAGCCTCGAGCCGGCGGCTGCGACCATGCTGAACCTGAGCGAGGACCACATGGACCGCTATGCCGGCATGGCGGACTACGCCGGTGCGAAGGCGCGCATCTTCGCAGGCCATGGCGTGCAAGTGCTCAACCGCGACGACGCGTGGAGCATGGGCATGCGGCAGCCGCAGCGCGCCTGCACGACGTTCGGGCTCGATGCGCCGCCACGGGACGCCGACTGGGGCGTGCGCAATGGCGATGTGCTGGCGCGCGGCGACGAGGCGCTCATGCGCGTCGACGAGCTGCCGGTCGCCGGCATGCACAACGCCGCGAATGCCCTGGCGGCGCTCGCGCTCACCGATGCGATCCGCGTCCCGCGCGATGCGGCGTTGCAGGCCTTGCGCGCATTCCGCGGCCTGCCTCACCGCGTGGAGCACGTGGCCGACATCCGCGGCATCGCGTTCTACGACGACTCGAAAGGCACCAACGTCGGCTCCACCGTCGCTGCCTTGCAGGGCATGCGCCGGCCCGCCGTGCTCATCGCCGGCGGCGATGGCAAAGGGCAGGATTTTGCGCCGCTCGCGCCTGCCGTCGCAGCGCGCGCGCGCGCGGTGGTGCTCATCGGCCGCGATGCGCCGCTGCTGCGCCGTGCCATCGCCGATTGCGGCGTGCCGCTGCTGGAAGCGCGGGACATGGAAGGCGCGGTCGAGACCGCGTATCGCGTCGCGCGCAGCGGCGACGTCGTGCTGCTCTCGCCGGCATGCGCGAGCTACGACATGTTCCGTAACTACGGGCATCGCGCCGAGGTGTTCGTCGCAGCGGTGCGCGCGCTGGCGCAGAGGGAGGGCTGAGGTGTTTTACACCGACGTAAAACAGCGTCCCCCCATGGCCGAATACGACCAGCCGCTCGTCTGGGTGACGCTGGTGCTGCTCGGCATCGGCATGGTGATGGTGTATTCGGCCTCCATCGCCATCGCCGAAGGCAGCCGCAGCACCGGACACCAGCCGATGTACTTCCTCACGCGTCATGCGGTGTTCCTGGTGGTGAGCGTGCTGTTCGCCGGCGTCGCGTTCCAGGTGCCCACGCGCGTGTGGCAGCAGGGCTCGCCGTACTTGTTCATGATCGGCTTCGTGCTGCTCGCGCTGGTGCTGGTGCCCGGCATAGGGCGCGAGGTGAACGGCAGCCGCCGCTGGATCAATCTTTTCGTCCTCAACCTCCAGCCGTCGGAATTCATGAAGGTGTTCGTGCTGCTGTACGCCGCCGACTACACGGTGCGCAAGGCGGCCTTCATGCACAGCCTGCGGCGCGGCTTCCTGCCGATGTTCGTGGTCATGCTGCTGACCGGCGGCCTGCTGCTGCGCGAGCCGGACTTCGGCGCCTTCGCGGTGATCACCGTCATCGCGATGGGCATCCTGTTTCTCGGCGGCATGAACTGGCGGCTGTTCGCGGGCCTCATCGTTATGCTGCTGATCGGCTTCGTGCTGCTGATCTGGCTCTCGCCGTACCGGATGCAGCGCGTCGTGGGCTTCATGGACCCGTGGGCCGACCCGTACGGCAAGGGCTATCAGCTTTCGCACGCGCTGATCGCATTCGGACGCGGCGAGTGGCTCGGCGTGGGGCTGGGTGCGAGCGTGGAGAAGCTCTTCTACCTGCCCGAGGCGCACACCGACTTCCTGCTGGCCGTCATCGCCGAGGAGCTGGGCTTCGTCGGCGTCATGCTCATCATCGTGCTGTTCGCCTGGATCGTGGCGCGGGCGTTCACCATCGGCCGCCGCGCGGCGTCGCTCGATCGCCCGTTCCAGTCGCTGGCGGCGCAGGGCATAGGTCTGTGGATAGGCGTTCAGGCCATCATCAACATGGGCGTGAACATGGGCGTGCTGCCCACCAAGGGCCTCACGCTGCCGCTGCTCTCGTTCGGGGGCAGCGCGATCGCCGCGACGTGTGTCGCTATCGGCATATTGCTGCGCATCGATTGGGAAAATCGCCAGGTCATGCGAGGACTGAAGGTCTGATGATGACCGCATACCACCAAAATCGCCAGGTCATGATGGGGCTGAAAGTATGAGCCGCACCATCATGATCATGGCCGGCGGCACCGGCGGTCATATATTCCCGGCGTTGTCGGTCGCCGACTATCTGCGCGATCGCGGCTGGAAGGTCGTTTGGCTCGGCGCCCGCACCGGCATGGAAGCGACGCTGGTGCCCAAGCGCGGCTACGAGATGGCGTGGATACGCTTCTCCGGCCTGCGCGGGAAAGGCCTCGTCCGCGCCGCGCTGTTGCCGCTCAACCTGCTCATCGCTTTCGTGCAAAGCGCGCGCGCGATATTCGCGCATCGTCCCGACGTGGTGCTCGGCATGGGCGGCTATGTTGCGTTTCCCGGCGGTATGATGGCTGCGTTCCTCCGCCGTCCCCTCGCCATCCACGAGCAGAATTCCGTGGCCGGTCTGACGAACAAGGTTCTCGCCGGTGTTGCGGATCGTGTGCTCGCCGGTTTCCCGAACGTGTTCGGCGCGAAACGCCGCGCGGCGTGGACCGGCAATCCGGTTCGCGACGACATCGCCGGCGTGGCGGAGCCGGTATCGCGCTATGCAGGCCGCGGCGGCCCGCTGAAGCTCCTCGTCATCGGCGGCAGCCTGGGCGCGCAGGCATTGAACGAAGTGGTGCCGCAGGCGCTTGCGCAAATGCCGGCCGCCGCCCGCCCGCTGGTGACGCACCAGGCCGGCGCAGCGCATATCGGGACGCTGAAGGCGAATTACGCGAAAGCAGGCGTCAGCGTCGATGCGCGCGCTTTCATCGACGACATGGCGGCGCAGTACGCGGCGTCCGACCTGGTGATATGTCGCGCGGGCGCATCGACGATAGCCGAGCTTGCCGCCGCGGGTATTCCCGCGGTGCTCGTGCCTTTCCCGCACGCGGTGGACGATCATCAGACGACCAACGCGCGCTTTCTCGCCGATCGCGGCGCGGCGGTGCTGATACCGCAGAAGGAGCTGACTGCAGCGAAGCTGGCCGCGTTGCTCGCCACGATCGACCGGCCGCGTCTCGTGACGATGGCGCAGGCGGCGCGCGCGGTCGGCAAGCCCGATGCAACCGCGACGGTCGCGACGATTTGCATGGAGTTAGCAGCGTGAGCGCCGAACGCGACGCGGGGTTGCGCCTCCCGCCTCCCGCCTCCCGCCTCGCTCGACACGAACGGAGGTTCGTGGCGCCATGAGACACAAAGTGAAGCATGTTCACTTTGTCGGCATAGGCGGCGCCGGCATGTCAGGCATCGCGGAGGTCCTGCTGAACCTCGGCTATCAGGTGAGCGGGTCCGACCTCGCCGACAGCAACGTCACGCGCCATCTCGCCCAGCTCGGCGCGAACGTGCTGCGCGGCCACGCGGCCGGCAACGTCATAGGCGCCGATGCGGTCGTGGTTTCGACTGCGGTGAAGGAAGACAACCCCGAGGTGCAGGCGGCCCGCGCCGCAAAAGTGCCGGTCGTGCCGCGCGCGCTCATGCTCGCGGAGCTGATGCGCCTGAAGCAGGGCATCGCCGTTGCGGGCACCCACGGCAAGACGACCACCACGAGCCTCGTCGCGAGCGTGCTGGCCGAGGGCGGGCTCGATCCGACGTTCGTGATCGGCGGGCGCGTCGAGGCGTACGGCTCGCACGCGCGGCTCGGCACCGGCGAGTTCATCGTGGTGGAAGCCGACGAGTCGGACGCGTCGTTCCTCTACCTGCAGCCCACGCTCGCCGCGGTGACGAACATCGACGCCGACCACATGGAGACGTACGAGCACTCGCTCGACAAGCTCAAGCAGGCGTTCATCGACTTCGTGCAGCGGTTGCCGTTCTACGGCGTCGCGGTGCTCTGTGCCGACGATGCGAACGTGCGCGACATCATTCCGCGCGTCACCAAGCGCGTGACGACGTACGGCCTCGGCGACGACGCCCAGGTGCGCGCCCGCAACATCGAGGCGCACGACGGCCAGATGTGGTTCGACGTCGACTGCGCGGAGAATGGCGGGCCGGCCGTGCGCATGAAGGTGAAGCTCAACCTGCCGGGCGAGCACAACGTGCGCAACGCGCTGGCGGCGATCGCCATAGGGCTCGAAGTCGGCGTGCACCCGGATCGCATCGCAGCGGCCCTGGCGGGATTCAAGGGCGTAGGCCGGCGCTTCCAGCGCTACGGCGATGCGCGCGCTGCAGACGGCGGACGCTTCACGGTCGTCGATGATTACGGCCATCACCCGGCGGAGATGGCCGCGACGCTGGCTGCTGCGCGCGGCGCGTTTCCGGGCCGGCGCCTGGTGCTCGCGTTCCAGCCGCATCGTTATACGCGAACGCGCGACTGCTTCGAGGATTTCGTGAAAGTCCTCTCGACCGCGGACGCGCTGGTGCTGACCGACGTTTATCCTGCCGGCGAAGCGCCGATCGTCGCAGCCGACGGTCGCGCTCTCGCGCGCGCCGTGCGCGTGCACGGCAAGGTGGAGCCGATATTCGCAGAAAAAGTGAGCGAGATGCCGGCCGCGGTGCGCGCGCTGACGCGCGACGGCGACGTGGTGCTCGTGATGGGCGCCGGCTCGATCGGCGGTGTCGCGGGCGAGCTGACCAGGGCGCAGGGATGATCCATGGAATGCATGCTCGAGCGCTCTCCCACACCTCCAGGCCGCGCGCAGCCCTGCGCGGCCGCAATTGCGCGAAGGAGCGGCGTCGTGAGTGAGCGGGCATTGCGCGGCGAGCTGCGGCAAGGCGAATCCATGGCCCGCCACGTGACCTGGCGCGCGGGCGGAATCGTCGATCGCACGTACACGCCTGCGGATCTTGCGGACCTGCAAGCCTTCCTGCGCGCGCGTCCCGTCAACGAACGCTTGTACTTCGTCGGGCTTGGGAGCAATCTACTGGTGCGTGACGGCGGCTGGCACGGCACGGTGGTGTTCACCCATCGTGCCCTGTCGCATTTACGGCTGGGAGAGAGCATAGACGCATCGGGTCACATCATCGCGGACGCCGGGGTCGCAGCGCCCAAGCTGGCGCGCTATGCGGCGCTCCATGACCTCGTCGGCGCAGAATTCTTCGCCGGCATACCGGGCACGGTCGGCGGCGCGCTCGCCATGAACGCCGGCTGCTACGGCGGCGAAACGTGGCAGGCAGTAGTCAGCGTCACCACCATAGACCGGGCCGGCACGGTCCGCGCGCGGCCCTCGTCGGACTACGTCGTCGGCTATCGCTCCGTCACGCTTCGGAATGCGCCCGCGGACGAATGGTTCATCGGCGCGACCTTCCGTTTCGAGCGCGGCGACGGCGCCGAATCCCGGCTGCTCATGAAGGAGTTTCTCCAGCGCAGGATTGCGAGCCAGCCGCTCGGGCAACCGAACGCGGGCTCGGTCTTCCGCAATCCTCCGGACGATTACGCCGCGCGGCTCATCGAAGCGTGCGGCTTGAAGGGCCGGCGCATCGGCGGCGCGGCCCTTTCGGACAAACACGCGAACTTCATCGTCAACACCGGCGGCGCGACGGCCGCGGACATCGAGGCGCTCATCGCACTTGCGCGCGACACCGTGCGCAGCCGCTTCGGCATCGTGCTCGAGACGGAAGTTCGCATCATCGGCGAGCCGATCACAGCAGAGGGTACAAGGACATGACGACCCATCGCGATCCGCGCGCCTTCGGCAAGGTGGCCGTGCTGTTCGGCGGCCGCAGCGCCGAGCGCGAGATTTCGTTGAAGAGCGGCACCATGGTGCTTCAGGCCTTGCAGCGCGGCGGCGTCGACGCGCATGCGTTCGATCCGCGCGACCAGGGGCTCGACCAGCTCATCGCACAGCATTTCGACCGTGTGTTCATCGCGCTGCACGGCCGCTTCGGCGAGGACGGCACGGTGCAGGGCGCGCTCGAATACCTCGGCCTGCCGTACACCGGCAGCGGCGTGATGGCGAGCGCCATTGCCATGGACAAGTGGCGCACCAAGCTGCTGTGGCAGGCGGCCGGCATACCGACGCCGACCTACGAGCGCTTCACGGCGACGACCGATTTTGCCGGAGTCGTGCAGCGGCTCGGCCTGCCGGTCATGGTGAAGCCGGCGCGCGAAGGCTCGAGCATAGGCATGAGCAAGGTCGAGACGCTGGAGAAGCTGCAGCCCGCCTACGAGCTCGCCGCAAAACACGACGAGTTCGTCATCGCCGAGCGCTTCATCACCGGCATGGAGCTGACGGCCGCCGTGCTCAACGACCAGCCGCTTCCGCTGATCCGTCTCGAGACGCCGCGCGTGTTTTACGACTACGAGGCGAAGTACTTCGCCAACGACACGCGCTACATCTGCCCGTGCGGCCTGCCGGCCGCGCAGGAGCAGCGCATCCAGCAGGCGGCGCTCGAAGGCTTCCGGCTGCTCGGGTGCGCCGGCTGGGGACGCGTGGACGTGATGGTCGATGCGCAGGGCAATCCGCACCTGCTGGAAGTGAACACAGTGCCCGGCATGACCGACCACAGCCTGGTGCCCATGGCCGCGCGCGCCGTCGGCATCTCGTTCGACGAGCTGGTCCTGCGAATACTGGAGTCGGCGCATGTGGGATAAGCCCGATCAGCTCAACCGCATCGCGAGCGCGCTCTACGCGTTCGCGGGGTTGGCTATCGGCTACGCGGCGGTGCTGTACGTGATGCACCTGCCGATATTCCCGCTGCGCCAGGTGGAGGTGACGGGAACACCCGCGCACGTCACCTATGAGCAGGTCGCCGACATCGTGAGGACCGAGCTCAGGGGGAATTTCTTTACGTTGAGCCTGCCGGCCGCGCGCAGCGCCTTCGAGAAGCTGCCGTGGGTGCGAACGGTCAACGTGCGGCGCAAGTGGCCCGACCGGCTGGAAATCAGTCTCGAGGAGCACGTGCCGCTCGCGCGCTGGGGCGACGAGGCGCTGGTGAACGTGCAGGGCGACCTGTTCCGGGCGGCGTATGACGGCGAGCTGCCGGTGTTCATCGGCCCGCCCGGCAGCGCGAAGGAAATCGCCATCCAGTACAACTATTTCCGGCGTGCGCTGGAAGCGATCAGGAAGATGCCGGTGCAGGTTCAGGTCACGCCGCGCCGCGCGTGGGAGGTGCGGCTCGCAGGCGGCACCACGCTCGCGCTGGGACGCGACGAGGTGGAGGCGCGCCTCGCGCGCTACATCGCGTCGTACGACGCATCGGTCGGCCGGCTGCATCGGCGCATCGATTACGTCGACTTGCGCTACGCAAACGGATTTGCCGTGCGCATCGCCGAATTGAAGGACACGCCACACGGGGGCCCAGCGCCACAGGGGACGAAACAAGGCCGGGGAGCGCGCCATGCCGGCGCGCGGCCGGGGAGCACGGATAACAAGACATGAGCAAACCGAGAGAAAGCAGAAAAAATCTGATCGTAGGGCTCGACATAGGAACGTCGAAGATCGCCGCCATCGTCGCCGAGGTGAAGGCCGAGGGCGGCTTCGAGATCATCGGCATGGGCAGCGCGCCGTCGCGCGGGCTCAAGAAGGGCGTGGTCGTCAACATTGAGACCACCGTTGCCGCCATCCAGCGCGCGCTGGAAGAAGCCGAGCTCATGGCCGACTGCAAGATCCGCGAAGTCTATACCGGCATCGCGGGCAGCCACATCAAGAGCTTCAACTCACAGGGCATGGTTGCCATCAAGGACAAGGAAGTGTCCCAGATGGACATCGACCGCGTCATCGAAACCGCCAAGGCGGTGCAGATCCCGAACGATCAGCAGATCCTGCACATCCTCAACCAGGAATTCATCATAGACGGGCAGGAAGACGTGCGCGAGCCGCTCGGCATGTCGGGCGTGCGTCTCGAGGTGAAGGTGCACATCGTCACCGGCGCGGTGTCCGCAGCGCAGAACATCATCAAGTGCGTGCGCCGCTGCGGCCTCGAGGTGCGCGACCTCATCCTGCAGCCGCTCGCTTCGGCGCTTGCCGTCATTTCCGACGACGAGAAGGACCTCGGCGTGGCGCTGGTCGACGTCGGCGGCGGCACGACCGACGTGGCGGTATTCACTCACGGCGCGATACGCCATACGGCCGTCATACCCATCGCCGGCGACCAGATCACCAACGACATCGCCATGGCGCTGCGCACGCCGACCAAGGACGCCGAGGACATCAAGCAGCGCTTCGGCTGCGCGCTGTCGCAGCTCGCCGATCCGCAGCAGATGGTCGAAGTGCCGGGCGTGGGCGAGCGCAGCACACGCGAGCTCTCGCGCAAGACGCTCGCCGAAGTGATAGAGCCGCGTGTCGAAGAGCTGTACTCGCTGGTGCAGGCGGAGCTGCGCCGCAGCGGCTACGAAGACCTGCTCTCGTCCGGCATCGTGCTTACCGGCGGCTCGAGCATGATGCAAGGGATGGTCGAGCTCGGCGAAGAGATCTTCCACATGCCCGTCAGAGTCGGGCAACCGAATTACAGCGGGGGGCTCGCCGAAGTGGTGCGGCATCCCCGGTATTCCACAGGGGTGGGCCTTCTGCTCGCCGGCATGCAGCAGTACCGGCAGCGCGAGATCGCGCAACTGCAGATCAGCTCTTTCCAGCACATGCTGGAGCGGATGAAGACATGGTTCAAAGGCAATTTTTGAGAGAAGGGCCGCCGGGCCGAAGGCGCGGCGTGCGTTTTCGCGGGCCCGGGACGACGGACAGAAGATTCGCTGGATTGATTTTGAAATCGACGCACAAAGGAGATGACAGATGATTGAACTGATCGATACGCAGACCCAGGAAGCCGTTATCAAGGTGGTCGGGGTGGGCGGCTGCGGCGGCAACGCAGTGGACCACATGATTGCGCAAGGCGTGCAGGGCGTGGAGTTCATCGTCGCCAACACCGACGCGCAAGCGCTGAAGCGCAACCAGGCCAAGGCGCAGCTGCAGCTCGGCACCAACATCACCAAGGGGCTGGGCGCGGGCGCCAATCCGGAAATCGGCCGCAATGCCGCGATCGAGGACCGCGAGCGCATCGCGGAAATGGTGGGCGGCGCAGACATGCTCTTTCTCACGGCGGGCATGGGCGGCGGCACGGGCACGGGCGCAGCGCCCGTCGTGGCCGAAGTGGCGAAGGAGCTCGGCATCCTGACCGTCGCGGTGGTGACCAAGCCCTTCGCGTTCGAAGGCAAGCGCCAGCGCATTGCGCAGGAAGGCCTCGACGCGCTTTCCCAGCATGTCGACTCGCTGATCGTGATTCCGAACGACAAGCTGATGCAGGTGCTCGGCACGCAGGTCACGCTCGACGACGCCTTCAAGGCGGCGAACGACGTCCTCCATGGCGCAGTGGCGGGTATTGCCGAAATCATCAGCTGCCCCGGCATGATCAACGTCGACTTTGCCGACGTGCGCACGGTCATGGCGGAAATGGGCATGGCGATGATGGGCTCGGCGAAGGCGGCCGGCCCGGATCGCGCGCGTGCAGCGGCCGAGCAGGCCGTCGCGTGCCCGCTGCTGGAAGACATCAACATCTCCGACGCGCGCGGCGTGCTGGTGAACATCTCGGCGAGCCGGGCGAGCTTCCAGTTGCAGGAGATGTACGACGTGATGGAGACGATCAAGGCGTTCGCCGCGGAGTCGGCGACCGTCATCGTCGGCACGGTGTACGACGACAGCCTCGAGGACAACCTGCGGGTGACGATCGTTGCGACGGGTCTCGGCAAGCCCATGACACGTCAGCAGGCGAAGCCGCTGACCGTGGTCGCGCAGAAAACCGGAACGGACAATCAGCCGCTGGAAGTCGATTACGAGGCGCTGGATCAGCCCGCCGTGATCCGCCGCCGCAACCGCGCGGAGACGGTCGAAGCGATGCGACAGTCCGGCGTAGAGATGCTCGACATACCGGCGTTCCTGAGGAAGCAGGCGGATTAGCGCGCGCGGAAACGCGATTGCGGCGAGGCGGGGCGGCGGTCATTCCGTGGCCGGGAGCGCTTTTTGCCCCGGATATCTGCGCGTGCTAGAATTCGCCCTTAATTCGCTGAAACTTAGGGTAATTTTGTGGTCCGCCAGCGTACTCTCAAGAATCTGATTCGCGCGACCGGGGTGGGCCTGCATACCGGCGAGAAGGTGTACCTCACCTTGCGCCCGGCTGCGCCCAACACCGGCATCGTGTTCCGCCGCACGGACCTGCCGCAGCCGGTGGAGATCAGGGCCGAGCCGTACGCGGTGCAGGACACGCGGCTGTCGTCCTGCCTGGTGAAGGGCGACGTGCGCGTCTCCACGGTGGAGCACCTGATGTCGGCGATGGCCGGGCTCGGGATAGACAACGCGTACGTGGACCTCACCGCGCCCGAAGTGCCGATCATGGACGGCAGCGCGAGCCCGTTCGTGTTTCTGCTGCAGTCGGCGGGCATCGAGGAGCAGAAGGTGCCCAAGCGCTTCATCCGCGTGCTGAAGCCGGTGGAGGTGCAGGAAGGCGACAAGCGGGTGCGCTTCGAGCCGTTCTACGGCTTCAAGCTCGAGCTCAGCATAGACTTCGACCATCCGGTGTTCGACCGGTCGCACCAGACGGTGTGCGTCGATTTCGCGAAGACGTCGTACGTGCGGGAAGTGAGCCGTGCGCGCACCTTCGGCTTCACGCAGGATGTCGAGACCATGCGCTCGCAGGGCCTGGCGCTCGGCGGCAGCCTCGATAACGCGATCGTGATGGACGAGTACCGCGTGCTCAACACGGACGGCCTGCGTTACGAGGACGAGTTCGTGAAGCACAAGCTGCTCGACGCGATCGGCGATCTGTATCTCCTGGGGCATCCGTTGATCGGCGCATTCGTCGGACACAAATCCGGCCACGCGCTCAATAACCGGTTGCTGCGGCAGCTGCTGGAGACGCGCGATGCGTGGGAATACGCGAGCTTCCACAAGGAGAACGCGCCTCCTTTCCTCGCCTGGCAGCCGCAGACGGCCTGATCGCCGTGCACCGCCCGGTGCTTGCGAAAGCTTGAGCGATGTTCGTTGCGCGCCTTCTCGGGCTGATGGCGCTGGTTGCCTTCGCCGTCCTGGGCGGAGCCTATCTCCTCACGCGCGACCCGCGCTACCTGAAATGGGTTCGGCTCCTGCTGCAATTTGCCGTCGCGTTCGCCTGCGTCTTCATGGCGCTCTACGTGGCCGAGCGCCTGATTCTGGTCATTTGACGCGCGGCTTTGCGCGATGATGCGCGACGAGTTTTTCTATCGCCTCCTTCAACGGCGATCCGTGAACCGAGGCGGAGAGCTTCTCGAACTGATCGACGGCCTGCGGCGGCAGGCCGGAGAGCGCCGCCTTTTTTTCGCGGCGCGGCGTGACCTGCACCGGTTGCACCTGCACGCGGATTGAAGTAACCTCGTCCGCCTGTTCGTTCAGTGCTGTCATCAAGCGGGGCGTCAACTGTTTCAGCTTGGCGGCTACCGCGGCGTTGTCTGCCCAGAGTACCAGCGTTCCCGATCGGAATCCCGCGACGCGGCTGGAACGCGCGAGCGCAGGGGGAGCGAGATCGGCATAACGCTTGTGCCATTCGGCAAGGCGTTGCGTCTTCTGCACCAGCGCCTTGAATTCGCCGGTCGTACGGAGCAGAGCCGAGATTTTCTGTACGGCCATAGCCTACTGCCAGAGTGTCATGGATCTTATTCTAGTCGCCCGCAAGCAAGCCGAAACCAAAACCTACAGCGTACGCCTGCCCGATCTGCTGTTTCTTGCCGTCACGAGCCTGCTCGCGGTCGCTGCGCTGAGCGCAGGCGTCACCCGCATGGTCCTGCGCGAGCGGCCGGTCGCTCCTGTCGCCTATGAGACCGCAAGCCCCATGCTGGCGGAGCACGAGCCCGTCGCGCCGCAGGGCGCCGATCTGCGCCAGATCGCAACGCGCGTGGGCCAGATGCAGTCGCATCTCGTGCGGCTCGACCTGCTGAGCGAACGCCTTACCCGCATGGTGGGTTTCCGCGCCGACGAGCTGATCGGCGCCGATGAGGTTTCCGCTTCGCGCTTTGACGCCGTGCCGCCGCCCGTGATGACCTTGGCTGGTCTCATGCGGCAGGTCGACGCGCTGTTCCGCCAGCTCGACGACCGGCGCGATGCGCTCGGCGCGCTCGAATCGCTGTTCGCGCTCGACGACGTTCGCCGCAAGCTGCTGCCGACGAGCCTGCCGCTCGAGGCCGGTGCTTATTCATCGGATTACGGCTGGCGCACCGATCCGTTCACCGGCGAGCGGACGTATCACGAAGGCATAGACTTCATGGCGGAGCACGGCGCGCCCATACTGGCCGCAGCCGGAGGCGTGGTGGTCTACTCGGACTTCCACCCCCAGTATGGTAATATGCTCGAGATCGACCATGGCAATGGACTCGTGACGCGTTATGCCCATGCGGCCAAGCGGTTGGCGCGGGTGGGCGACGTGGTCACCAGAGGAGCCCGGATCGGTGAGGTGGGCAGCAGCGGCCGCTCCACCGGTAACCATCTCCATTTCGAAGTTCGGCGCAACGGCGCGCCACTGAACCCCGCTCAGTTCTTGCGGCTGCGCGGCTGACGACGGACAGGAAATAGCGGGGGTGGGGTTTTCCCCACCCCTTTTTTATTTGAGCCTCACACGGTAAATCGCGTCAGGCTTTTTTTGAGACCGGGCAGAGCGGCACTATGATCACCGGCGTACTTCGCAAAATCTTCGGCAGCCGGAACGAGCGGCTGCTCAAGCAATACAGCCGGCTCGTGCGCGCGATCAACGCGCTCGAGCCGCAGATCGCGGCGTTGAGCGACGAGGCGTTGCGCGCCAAGACCGACGAGTTCCGCGCGCGCGTACGCGAGCGGGTGGCCGCCGTGCCCGAAAGCCGCGCGGCGGAGGCCGCCGAGGACGGCAAGCCGGTCGCGCCGAACACCGCCGGCAGCGAACGCGATCGCGTGCTGCGCGACGCGCTGAACGAGTTGCTGCCGGAAGCGTTTGCCGTGGTGCGTGAGGCGGGCAAGCGCGTGCTCAACATGCGCCACTTCGACGTGCAGCTGGTCGGCGGCATCGTTCTGCACAATGGCAAGATCTCCGAGATGCGCACCGGCGAGGGCAAGACGCTGGTCGCGACGCTGCCCGCGTACCTCAACGCGCTCTCCGGCCTCGGCGTGCATATCGTGACGGTGAACGATTATCTCGCGCAGCGCGACGCGGACTGGATGGGGCAGATTTACCGCTATCTCGGCCTCACCGTCGGGGTGAATCTTTCGCAGATGGAGCACTCCGCCAAGCAGGAGGCGTACGGGGCGGACATCACCTACGGCACGAACAACGAGTTCGGCTTCGACTACCTGCGCGACAACATGGTGTACCAGTTGTCCGAGAAGGTGCAGCGCGGGCAGTTCTACGCCATCGTGGACGAGGTCGACTCGATCCTGATCGACGAGGCGCGCACGCCGCTCATCATTTCCGGGCAGGCGGAAGACACGACCGACTCTTATGTCGCGATCAACCGCATCGCGCCGAGGTTGAAGCGCCAGAAGGAAGAGAAGGGGCCGGGCGACTACTGGGTCGACGAGAAGGCGCACCAGGTGCTGCTCTCGGAGGAAGGCCACGAGCATGCCGAGCAGCTGATGGCCGAGGCGGGGCTGCTGCTCGAAGGCAGCAGCCTGTACGACGCGACGAACATCAACCTCATGCACCATCTCAACGCTGCGCTGCGCGCGCACACGCTGTTCCTGCGGGACCAGCAGTACGTGGTGCAGAACGGCGAGATCATCATCGTCGACGAGTTCACGGGGCGGCTGATGCCGGGCCGGCGCTGGTCGGAAGGCCTGCACCAGGCGATCGAGGCGAAGGAAGGCGTCGACATCCAGAAAGAGAACCAGACGCTCGCGACGATCACCTTCCAGAACTATTTCCGCATGTACAAGAAGCTCGCCGGCATGACCGGCACGGCGGACACCGAGGCGTACGAGTTCCAGTCGATCTACGGCCTCGAGACGGTCGTCATCCCGACGCACAAGAAGATGATCCGCGACGACCGCATGGACCAGGTCTACCGGACTGCGAAGGAGAAGTACGACGCCATCATCAACGACATTCGCGACTGTCACAAGCGCGGCCAGCCGGTGCTCGTCGGCACGACGTCCATCGAGAATTCGGAGCTGGTGTCGGGGATGCTGCGCAAGGAGGACCTTCCGCACAACGTGCTCAATGCGAAGCAGCACGCGCGCGAGGCGGAAATCGTGGTGCAGGCGGGCCGGCCGCACCTGGTCACCATCGCGACCAACATGGCGGGCCGCGGCACGGACATCGTGCTGGGCGGCAATCCGCAGCCGCAAATCAACCAGGTGCTCGCGGACGAAACGCTCGACGAGGCGGCGAAGCAGAAGCGCATCGAAGAGATACGCCACGAGTGGCAGAAGCTGCACAACCAGGTGGTGGCCGCAGGCGGCCTCCATATCGTCGGCACCGAGCGCCACGAGTCGCGCCGCATCGACAACCAGCTGCGCGGCCGGTCCGGCCGCCAGGGCGACCCGGGCTCCAGCCGCTTCTACCTGTCGCTCGAGGACCCGCTGCTGCGCATCTTCGCCTCCGACCGCGTCGGCGCGATCATGCAGCGGCTGAAGATGCCCGAAGGCGAGGCGATCGAGCACCCCTGGGTCACGCGCTCCATCGAGAACGCGCAGCGCAAGGTCGAAGCGCGCAACTTCGACATCCGCAAGCACCTGCTCGAATACGACGACGTCGCGAACGATCAGCGCAAGGTGATCTACCAGCAGCGCAACGAGCTGCTGGAGAGCGAGGACATCTCCCAGACGATCACCGTGATGCGCGGCGACGTGATCGAAGGCTACGTCAGCCAGCACCTGCCGCCCGGCAGCCTCGAAGAGCAGTGGGACGTCCCGGGCCTCATGCGCACGCTGGAAGGCGAGCTCCAGCTGCGTCTGCCGATTGCCGACTGGCTCAAGCAGGACACCGAGCTCGAGGAAGCCGACCTGCGCCGGCGCATCGTCGACGCTGCGCACGCCGCGTACCAGGCGAAGGTGGCGCCCGTGGAGATGAGCGCGATGCGGCAGTACGAGCGCGCCGTCATGCTGCAAAGCCTCGACACGCATTGGCGTGAGCACCTGTCCGCGCTGGACCATCTTCGCCAGGGCATACACCTTCGCGGCTATGCGCAGAAGAACCCGACGCAGGAGTACAAGCGCGAGGCTTTCGAGCTGTTCTCGCTGCTGCTGGACATGATCAAGACCGACGTCACGCGCACGCTGATGACGGTGCAGATACGCACCGCGGAAGAGCTGCAGCGCGCCGAGGAGCCGGAAGTCCCGGTCAACGTGCAGTACCAGCACGCCGACTTCACGCCGGGCGTGGGCGACGCAGAAGACGCGGCAGCGGCGGCGCAGGCGGGCCTGGACGGCGATGACGTCGCCGTGGCGGTGGAGGACAAGCCGCAGCCCTTCGTGCGCACGCTCGGCAAGGTCGGCCGCAACGATCCCTGCCCCTGCGGCTCCGGGAAGAAATACAAGCACTGTCACGGCCGCCTGAGCTAAGAGTCCCTGGGGACTCCAAAGCGCAAGGTCCGCGCGGTCAGCGGCGCGGCGGGCGCGTCGCTATAATCACGCCCATCACTCGACCTTACGCTGCCATGGCCGTCAATCTCTCCGCTCCACTCGCCGCCAACCTCCACCCTGTGCCGGGCGTGATGCTTGGCGTTGCCGAGGCGAACATCCGCAAGGCGAACCGCAAGGACTTGCTGGTGATACGCCTGGACGAAGGCGCCCGCGTCGCCGGCGTGTACACCCGGAACCGCTTCTGCGCGGCCCCGGTGGTGCTGACGCGCCAGCACCTGAGCATGCTCGATCCCGGCGCGTCGGTGCGTGCGCTCGTGATCAATACCGGCTGTGCCAACGCAGGCACCGGCAAGGAGGGCATGGCCGCCGCGCGCGATACCTGCGCGGCCCTCGCCGAGCTTCTTCGCTGCACCACGACGCAGGTGCTGCCTTTTTCCACCGGCGTGATCATGGAGCCGTTGCCGGTCGATCGGATAAGGGCGGGACTGCCGGCCTGCCTCGCGAATCTGAAATCCGACGCGTGGGCGGATGCCGCCGCGGCCATCATGACGACGGATACCGTGCCGAAGGCCGCTTCGCGCCGGGCGACGGTGGATGGCGCGCAGGTGACGGTGACGGGCATCGCGAAAGGCGCCGGCATGATCCATCCGAACATGGCGACCATGCTGGGCTTCGTGGCGACCGATGCACGCGTGAGCCTGCCGCTGGTGCGCAAAGCCGTTGCGTATGCCGCCGACCGCTCCTTCAACTGCATCACGGTGGACGGGGATACCTCGACCAACGACTCGTTCATGCTCATCGCGACCGGCAAGGCGCAGATGGCGGAGATCACCGACGAGAAGAGCGCTGCTTACAAGGCCTTTCGCGACGCTGTGACCGAGATCGCGGCCCAGCTCGCGCAGGCGATCGTGCGCGACGGCGAAGGCGCGACCAAGTTCATTACCATAGGCGTCGAAGGCGGCAAGGACGAAGCCGAATGCCGCAAGGTGGGCTATGCCATCGCGCATTCGCCGCTCGTGAAGACCGCGTTCTTCGCTTCGGACCCCAACCTGGGGCGCATACTCGCAGCCGTCGGTTATGCGGGCATTGCAGACCTTGCTGTGGACAGGGTCGACCTTTATCTCGACGACGTGCTGGTGGTGAAAAACGGCGGACGACATCCCGCCTATCAGGAGGCGGACGGCCAGCGCGTCATGAAGCAGAGCGAGATCACCGTGCGGATCGCGCTCAACCGCGGCGCAGCATCCGCGGTCGTGTGGACCTGCGATCTGTCGCACGATTACGTGAGCATCAACGCCGACTACCGCTCGTAAGCGGGCGCCGCCGGGCACAATATCAACGACGGGGAAGTGAAGCACCGATGAACGATTATTCCAAACTGCTCGCTCGCGCCGAATCGCTCGTGCACCGGCTCGAACACCTGCTGCCTGCGCCGCCGCAGAGCGGGGACCTCTCTTCTGCGATCGCTTTCCGCTGGCGCAAGAAGAACGGCCGCGGCGTGCTCGAGCCGGTGACGCAGGTGCACCGCATCGACTTGCGCGACCTGCGCGGCATCGACGAGCAGAAAGAGCTGGTCGAGCGCAACACGCGCCAGTTCGTCGAGCACCTGCCGGCCAACAACGTGCTGCTCACCGGCGCGCGCGGCACCGGCAAGTCGTCGCTGGTGAAGGCGCTGCTCAACAAGTACGCCGGCAAAGGGCTGCGGCTGATCGAGGTCGAGAAGCAGGACCTCGTCGACCTGCCCGACATCGTGGATCTCATCTGCAAGCGCGAGGAGCGCTACATCCTGTATTGCGACGACCTGTCGTTCGAAGCGGACGAGCCGGGCTACAAGGCGCTCAAGGTGGTGCTGGATGGCTCGATTGCCGCCGCCTCGGAGAACACGCTGATCTACGCGACCTCCAACCGCCGCCATCTCATGCCCGAGTACATGCACGAGAACCTCGAGTACAAGCATATCGGCGAAGAGATCCATCCGGGCGAGACGTCCGAAGAGAAGATCTCGCTCTCCGAGCGCTTCGGTATTTCGGTGACCTTCTACCCGTTCGACCAGGACGAGTATCTGAAGATCGTCGAAGTGTGGCTGGACCATCTCGGGGTGCACGACGTGCGCTCGGACGAGGTGCACAAGGCCGCGTTGCAATGGTCGCTGCTGCGCGGCTCGCGCAGCGGTCGCGTCGCCTGGCAGTTCGCGCGCGACTGGGCGGGGCAGACCGGGCTCAAAGGCCCCGCGCGGCGCAAATCGCGGTGATGTTCCGCGCGTCGGTTTCCGCGACTCCTGCATGATCCGCAAGCGCGTCGAAGTCGCGGCGGCGGTGCTGCTCAATCCCGACGGACGTTTCCTGCTGGCGCAGCGCCCGGCCGGCAAGGTCTACGCGGGCTACTGGGAGTTTCCGGGAGGGAAAGTGGAGCCCGGGGAGCGTGCAGCGGATGCGCTCGCCCGCGAGCTGCACGAAGAGCTCGGCATCGACGTCACTTGCTTCTATCCCTGGATCACCCGCGACTACGAGTACGAGCATGCCGCCGTGCGGTTGCGTTTCTTTCGCGTCACGGGCTGGCGCGGGGAACTGCACGGCAAAGAGCAGCAGCATTTTGCGTGGCAACGCGTCGGCGCGCTCGACGTGGCGCCGGTGCTGCCGGCCAACGGCCCGATACTCGCCTCGCTCGCCCTGCCGCCGGTCTACGCCATCAGCAATGCGCTGGAGCTCGGCGCCGAAGTTTTCCTGCAGCGCCTCGAAGGCGCGCTGGCGCGCGGACTGCGCCTCGTGCAATTGCGCGACAAGGAGCTCGCGAAGGCGGCGCGTGCGGAGCTCGCTCGACGAACCGTGGAGCTCGCGCACCGGCACGGCGCGAGAGTGCTCGTCAACGGTGACGCCGCGTTTGCCGCAGCAGTGGGCGCCGATGGCGTGCACTGGATGTCTGCTCGACTGATGGCGGCCGATCACCGTCCCGAGACCGGCCTCGTGGCCGCATCGTGCCACGATGCAGGGGAATTGCAGCGTGCGGTCGACCTTGGGCTGGACTTCGTGGTGCTCGGTCCGGTGAACGCGACGCCGAGCCATCCGGGCAGCCCGACACTCGGGTGGGAACGCTGCGCCGCGCTGATCGCGGATTACCCGCTGCCGGTCTATGCGCTCGGTGGAATGCGCCAGAATGACGTCGAGCGTGCGTGGCAGGCGGGCGCGCAAGGCATCGCCAGCATGCGCGACGTGTGGGCGCTTCGCGGTCAGGAGTGAGGAGTAAGGAGTGAGGAGGGTGCCGCGCCGCTCAGCGGTCGCGTTGCGGCGGCTCGCCGCCCGACAGATCGTCGTCGGGAGCGTCCTTGTCTTCGACCACTGGAATGCGGTACGACTCGGTGGCCCACGCGCCGAGGTCGATCATCTTGCAGCGCTCGGAGCAGAAGGGGCGGTACTTGTTGGCGACGTCCCAGACGACGCTTGCCCCGCATTGCGGGCAGGAGACGGTACGCTGCTTCATCGCTACAGATTGCAGAAAGTGAGCTCGAACTCGACGTCGGACTCGGCGGCGCGCGGACGCTGCATGCCTTCCTGGGTCATGAAGCGGATATTGAGCGCGTATTTGTTGGCGCTCATCTCGGGCACGCACTGATAGCGGCGCGCGAGCCGTATGCGCAGCATCTGCGCCACGCGGCCCGCCATCATCTGCTGGTACACGCCCTGGTACGCGACCTGATGGCTGCTCTTGCCGCTTTCACGCAGCAGGCGCAGCACGATGGTGATGCCGTCGCGTATCGGCAGGAAAGGCGTGAGCCAGGTCTGCAAGTCGTGCCTTTGCTGTTCCGGACTCTGCTGCAGCCAGTAATGGTACGAAGGCAGGTCGAACTCGCACACGCCGCCGGGAATGTTGGTGCGCTGCTTGATGCTCATCAGCCACTCGTTGTCGCGCAATTCCTGGCCCACCTTGCCGGATGCCTGGAACAGCCGCGACGACGCCTGGTCGATCTGCCACAGGATGTCGTCGAGCGCTTCTTCGGAGATATCGGGGTTGCCGCGCAGGCCTTCCAGCGTCTGCTTCTGGCGCTCCAGCTCCTGCAGAAGATCGGACTTCAGGTCGGCGCGGCCGGACACTTCGAGGATCTCGAAAATCGACAGCAGCGCGATGTGATGTTCGAGAGGATCGTTCTTGGCGCAGAAATAATCGACGCGCTCGTATAAATCCTCGAGCCGCAGCAGCGTGCGAACGCGCTCGCTCAGCGGATACTCGTAACTGATCACAGCAAATAGGGGCGCGTAGAGGGAAATTGCGGCTAAGTATTCACTAAAACCCGCAAAAAATAAAGACTTTATTGCCCTGCGCGCGGGCTTGCAGCGAAGGCGAGATAACGCTGGTGCAAGGCGCGAACCTGCTCGCGCAGCGCCGTCCTGTCGCCGTCATTGCCGATGACGTCGTCGGCTCTGGCGAGCCGTTCGGCGCGCGTGAGCTGCGTGGCCATGATGGCGCGCACCTCGTTTTCAGCGAGCCCGCTGCGTGCCATGACGCGCGCTATCTGCGTCGCTTCGGAACAGTCGACGACGGCTATGCGCTGCACCAGCTCGCGGTAAGCGTCGGTCTCGAGCAGCAATGGCACCACGAGAACGACGTACGGCGCGTGCGCCGTCGCAATGCGCGTGGTGGTCTCCTGACGGATAAGAGGATGGAGCACCGCCTCCAGCCGGCGCTTCGCCTGCGCATCGCCGAACACGAGGGCTCGCATGCGCGCGCGATCGAGCGCGCCTTCCGGCGTGATGTAGTCGGCCCCGAATTCTTCGCGCAGCGCCGGAATTGCAGCGCCGCCGCTACGTGTCAGCTCGTGCGAGATGGCGTCGCTGTCGACCAGCGCCGCGCCGAGCGCTGCGAACTCGTCGGCAGCGCTGGACTTGCCCGACCCGATCCCGCCGGTGAGGCCGACGCAGTACATGCCGCTACAGAAGCTCCAGGTAGTGACGCGTGATGGCGTCGCCGTAGAACAGCGCAACCCATCCTGCGATGGCGAGATACGGGCCGAAGGGGATAGGCACGTTCCTGCCGCGTCGCGCGAAGATGATGAGCGCGATGCCGATCACCGCGCCAACCACGGAGGACAGCAGGATCACCAGCGGCAGCATTTTCCATCCGAGCCAGGCGCCGATGGCGGCGAGCAGCTTGAAGTCGCCGTAACCCATCCCTTCCTTTCCGGTCGCGAGCTTGTAGCTCCAGAACACGGCCCACAGCACCAGGTAGCCGGCCGCCGCCCCGATCACTGCAGACTCGAGATTGGTGTACGTCGCGCCGATGTTCACCAGCAGGCCCGTCCACAGCAGCGGAAACGTGAGATCGTCGGGCAGAAAGAAAGTATCGAGATCGATGAACGCGAGCGCGATCATGGTCCACGTGAACAGCAGCGCGGTCGCGCCCTGCACGCTGGGCCCGAAATGCCACGCGACGAAGCCGGAGAGCACGGCGGTGAGCGCTTCGACCACCGGATAACGCCACGAGATCGCCTTGCCGCAGCCGGCGCACTTGCCGCGCAGCACGATGAAGCTCAAGAGCGGAATGTTTTCGAGCGCGCCGATCTTGTGGTTGCACGCCGGGCAGCGCGAGCGTGGCGTGACGAGGTTGTACGTCTCGGCCGCCGGCGCCGGCTGCCCGCTCCACTCGGCGCATTCTGCGCGCCATTGGCCTTCCATCATCTTGGGTACGCGATGGATCACTACATTCAGGAAGCTGCCCACTGCCAGCCCGAGAATCGTGACGAGCGGGATCAGCCAGTAAGGATCGATGAGAATATCGGGCATGCCGGACGCTTCGGTGGAGGGTAACACGGCTGACATTGCGGCGGGGCTGGCGCCTGCCTGCCCCGGGCAGCGGGGGTCAGACGACCTGGCCCATCTTGAATATCGGCAGATACATCGAAATGACGAGCCCGCCGATCAGCGTGCCGAGCACGACCATGATCATCGGCTCCATCAGGCTCGAGAGCGCTTCGACGGCGTCGTCGACTTCCTGCTCGTAGAAGTCGGCGACCTTGGACAGCATGGCATCGAGCGAGCCGGCTTCCTCGCCGATGGACACCATCTGGATCACCATGTTGGGAAACACTTCCGTGCCCTGCATCGAGCTCGTGAGGCTGGAGCCGGTCGACACTTCGGACTGTATTTTCTTCGTGGCGATCGCGTACACGTAATTGCCGGAGGCGCCGGCTACCGAATCGAGCGCCTCGACCAGCGGCACGCCCGCGGCGAACATGGTCGCAAGCGTGCGCGTCCAGCGCGCGATGGACGACTTGCGCACGAGATCGCCGAACACCGGAACCCGCAGCATCACGCGGTCCATCACGATCTGCATCTTCTCCGAGCGCTTCCAGGTCCAGAAAAAGGAGTACACCGAGCCGAAAATGATGCCGAAGATGGCGTACCAGTACTGCACGAAGAAATCCGACATCGCCATCACCATCAGGGTCGGAGCCGGCAGGTCCGCGCCGAAGCTCGTGAACACCTGCTTGAACGCGGGGATCACGAAAATCATGATCACGGCGGTGATGACGAATGCGACCACGACGATCGCGATCGGGTAGAACAGCGCCGACTTGATCTTGCTCTTGATCGCGAGAATCTTCTCTTTGTACGTCGCGAGCCGGTCGAGCAGGCTGTCCAGAATACCGGCAGCTTCGCCGGCACCCACCAGGTTGCAGAACAGCGGGTCGAAGTACAGCGGGTGCTTCTCGAACGACTGCTTCAGGCTCGCGCCGGTCTCGACGTCGGTCTTGATGTCCATCAGCAGCTTCGCCACCGCGGCGTTGCTGTGTCCCTTGCCTACGATGTCGAAGGCCTGCAGCAGCGGCACGCCGGATTTCATCATCGTCGCGAGCTGCCGCGTGAACAGCGTGATGTCCTTGTCGGAGATCTTGCCGCCGCTGCGCTTGCGCTGCTTCTTGACCTCGACGATCTTGATGCCCTGGCGGCGCAGCGTCGCGTTGACCTGAGCTTCGCCGGCAGCGCGCAACTCGCCGCGCACGGTCTTGCCGGTCTTGTCCTTGCCGACCCAGCTGTAGCTGAACTCCTTGACGTCGCTTCGTTTGGCGGCCGCGGCTGCCGTTGCCATGGGATCAACCCCCGATTTATTGTCGTTACGCCAATGGGTTATGTGGATATTCGTGCCCGATGATGCCTATGACGTGCGGGTTTGTAAAGGCGTTATCGCACAACGTTATGGCGCCTGTTCCCGCGCTTTCGGGCGCGGTGGCGGACGCAGTTTCACGGCTTTCACGACGCGATCCTGGATGTGCACGATTTCCATCGGATAGCCGGCGATCTTCACGCTCGTGTTCGGCTCGGGCATGTCCTGCAGATGCTCGACGATGAGGCCGTTGAGCGTCTTCGGTCCTTCCAGCGGGAACTGATAGCCCAGCTTGCGGTTGAGCTCGCGCAGCATGGCGCTGCCTTCCACGAGGAATGTGCCGTCTTCCTGCGGATGGAAGCCCCGTCCGCGCAGCGGCGAGTGCGTCGTGAATTCGCCGATGATCTCCTCGAGAATGTCTTCGAGCGTCACCAGGCCCATCAGCTCGCCGTACTCGTCGACCACGAGGCTCACGCGGTCCTGGTGCTCCTGGAAGTTCTGCAGCTGCGAGAACAGCGGCGTTCCCGAGGGCACGAAATACGGCTCCCACAATATTTCGCGCAGCCCTTCCTTGGTGAGCTCGCCCTGCTGCGCGAGATTGAGCACGCTGCGCACGCGCAATGTCCCGATCACGTTGTCGAGCTGGTCCTGATAGACCAGCAGCCGCCGGTGGTACGCCGTCGAGATCTGCTGCATGAGCTCCTCGACCGGCGCTTCGATGTCCACGGCCTCGATGTGATTGCGCGGCACCATCACGTCGTCCACCGTGATCGCCTCGAGGTCAAAGAGATTCACGAGTATGCTTTTGTGCTTCTGCGGGATGTATCCGGTCTCGAGCACGAGCGTGCGCAGCTCCTCCACCGAAAGCCGTTGCTCCTCGCCGCCGGCGGTAGCGCGCAACCGCATCATTTTCAGCATCGCCTGCACGAACAGGTTGACGAACCACACTATCGGCCGCGTGATCTTCAGCAGCGGCATGAGCACGAAGCTCGCCGGCAGGGCGATGCGCTCGGGATACGCCGCGCCCACGACTTTCGGCGTGATTTCGCTGAAAACGAGTATGGCGAACGCCGCGGCGCCGGTCGCTATGACGATCGCGTATTCGCTGTCGCCGATGTAGCGCCGCGCGATTTCGCCGACCAGCAGAGCCGACGCCGCGTTGACGACGTTGTTGCCGAGAAGCACCACGCCAAGAAAGCGGTCCATCTGGCGCAACAGCTCCGAGGTGAGCCGGGCTCCGCGGTTGCCCTGCTGCGTGAGATGGCGCAGCCGGTAGCGGTTCAATGCCATCATGCTGGTCTCGGAGATCGAGAAAAAGGCCGAGACGACGAGCAGGACGAGCAGCGCTGCGAACAGCGTGGATAGCGGGATGTCGTCCACGAAGCCGTTGAGGGTATGGCAGGGCCCTGAGTATCGATAGGCCCTACCGGGTTGTCAAGGCGACGCGCGGCAGCGCAAATCCCCGCGCCGCGCTACGAGCGGCCGAGTATGACTTGCAGGACGAACTTGCTGCCGATGTAGGCGAGGACGAGCGTGAAGAAGCCGGCGAGCGTCCAGCGCACCGCGACGCGCCCCCGCCAGCCGTACGCGTAACGGCCGCCGAGCAGCGCTGCGAAAATCAGCCAGGACGCGAAACCGAACACCGTCTTGTGATTGAACTTGGCGGCCTTGCCGAAGAGTTCTTCGGAAAACAGCACGCCGGTGACCAGCGTGAGGGTGAGCAGCACGAAGCCGGTCCACAGGATGCGAAAGAGCATCGTCTCCATAGTGAGCAGCGGCGGCAGGCGCTGCAGCACTACCGGCATGCCGCCCTGGTGCAGCCGCCGCTCCAGCAGCGTCATCAGCAGCACGTGCAGCGACGCGATCGTGAACAGGCTGTACGCGACGATGGCGATCAGGAGGTGGATCTGGAACGCGAAATGCTCGGTGTTGGGCAGCGGCTTCGCTTCGGGCGCGAGCAGCGGCAGCAGCACGCCGAATGCGGCAAGCGGCATCACCAGAGCCTGAAGGCCGTCGAGGCGGTAGAAGAAATTGCCGAGCCAGTAAATGAGCATCGTGAGCCACAGGATGGCGGAGACGGCGACGCCGAAACCGAGATGCAGCCCGTCCGGCGCAAAAGCGCTGTGCGACAATGCCCAGGTATGCAGCGCCAGCGGCAGCAGCGTGTAATAGTGGGCGGCCGTCGGCGTGGCCGCCTGCGATGCGCTCTGAGCCGGCGCGAGCCACTGCGTGCGCCAGTAGTAGAAAGCCAGCGCGCCGTAGAGCAGTGCGGTGAGCGGATACAGTAGAATTCCGGACATTCGCGCAAGTCTAACACCACACCCCCATGTTCGATAACCTGACCACCCGCCTCTCGCGCGTGCTGAAGACGCTGCGCGGCGAGGCCCGCATCACCGAGGACAACGTCAAGGACGCCTTGCGCGAGGTGCGCATGGCGCTGCTCGAAGCCGATGTCGCGCTCCCTGTCGTCAAGGAGTTCATCAACCGCGTGCGCGAGGCTGCGCTCGGCCAGGAAGTGGTCGGCAGCCTGACGCCGGGGCAGGCGGTCGTCGGCGTCGTGCATCGCGAGCTCACGGCGCTGATGGGCGAGCACAACGATGCGCTCAACCTTGCGGTGCTGCCGCCTGCGGTCGTGCTGATGGCCGGGCTGCAGGGTTCGGGCAAGACCACCACCACCGGCAAGCTCGCGAAGTGGCTCAAGGAAACGCAGCGGAAGAAAGTGCTGCTGGTGAGCGCCGACGTATACCGTCCGGCGGCGATCGAGCAGCTGCAGACGCTGGCCGGCCAGGTGGGGACCGATTTCTATCCTTCGCACCCGGGCGAGAAGCCCGTGGACATTGCCACGCGCGCGCTCGATCACGCGCGCAAGCACTACCATGACGTGCTCATCGTCGACACCGCAGGCCGTCTTGCGATCGACGAGGAGATGATGCGCGAGATCAGCGAGCTGCACGCCGCGTTGAAGCCTGCGGAGACGCTTTTCATCGTCGATGCGATGCAAGGCCAGGATGCAGTCAACACGGCGCGTGCGTTCGCGGATGCGCTTCCGCTCACCGGCGTAGTGCTCACCAAGCTCGACGGCGACGCGCGCGGCGGCGCGGCGCTGTCCGTGCGCCACGTGACCGGCAAGCCGATCAAGTTCGCAGGCGTCGGCGAGAAGTTGAGCGGCCTCGAGCCGTTCTACCCGGACCGCATGGCTTCGCGCATCCTCGGCATGGGCGACGTGCTCACGCTGATCGAGGAGGTGCAGAAAGGCATCGACCACGCCGAGGCGGCGAAATTCGCGAAGAAGGTCAAGACCGGCAAAGGCTTCGATCTCGAAGACTTCAAGCAGCAGATCGTCCAGATGAAAAAAATGGGCGGCATCTCCGCATTCGCCGACAAGCTGCCCGGGAATCTCGCTCAGCTCGCGCAGCAGGCGCCGCAGGCGGATGACAAGGCGATACGGCGCATCGAAGGCATCATCAACTCCATGACGCCGCACGAGCGCTCCAGGCCTGAAATCATCAAGGCCTCGCGTAAGCGCCGCATTGCAGCCGGCGCGGGAGTATCGGTGCAGGAAGTGAATCGCCTGCTCAATCAGTTCGAGCAGACGCAGAAAATGATGAAGATGATGGCCAAGGGCGGCATGGCCAAGATGATGCGCTCGATGAAAGGGATGTTCCCCGGCATGCGGTAGCATGCCGCGAAACATCCCTGATCAATCACGAACAGCGGGCCTTAACGCGCCTCCCGCCTCCCGCCTCCCGCCTTACTTCAAAGTGAATCCCTTGCGCCGGATGTAGTCGCCGAATCCCGCGCGCTCCGGCACCGAGTAGTGACGCGCTTTGTCTTCCGACCAGCCGTAGAAGGGCGACTCGCCATAGCGCGTCACGTGCCGCTGCTTGCGATACGGCATGAGCTCGTGGCGACGTTTGTCGTAGGCGGCGATGTGCTCCGCCAACTTGCTCTCGTCGTAGCGGTCGGTATGCACGGTCACTTCGAGCGGAAGGCGCGGCGTGATGCGCGGCGGATCCGCCGGATAACCCGCGCAAAGGCCGGCCACCGGAAACACGTGGTCGGGCAGGCCGAGCAGTCGATGAACCTCGTCGGGGTGATTGCGCACGGCGCTGATGGGGCAGGTGCCGAGACCGACCGCTTCGGCGGCGCGGATGAAAGTCGTCATGACGATTCCCGCGTCGACGGCGGCATTCATGAAATGATCGAGATGGTCGTTCACGAACGGCTTGCTGCGCCATTCGCCGATTTGCCGAATGCGGCGGTTGTTGCCGCAGAAGACGAGGAATACCGGCGCCTTGGCGATCCACGGCATGTCGGGAATCAGATCTGCGATGGCTTGAACCTTTGCGCGGTCGGCGACATGGATCACGTCGGCCTGCTGCAGGTCGGACTTCGAGGGGGCGCAGAACGCGCAGGCGAGCAGCAGCCGGAGCAGATCGCGGTCGACCGGGCGTTCATCGAAGCGCCGGTGTGAGCTGTGCCCGGTGATGCGGACGAGCTCGTCGAGTCCCGCTTGGGCGGTCACGCGCGGCGCGCTGCCGCCGAAGCGATGCTCGATCGCTGCCGTGATTCGGTCGGCCGGGGAGGAAGGCTGGGTCATGAGGCGAGGCTCGCGAAAAGCGCCGATTCTCGCCCGGTGGGCCAAGGCTTTCAATGACATCAAGGCATTAGGGCAGCAATCCACTCCCGTTGCCGTGTTCGGACAGGCCTGCAAAAGGTTGCGTGTGCGGCAAAAAGTATCGTAAAATCACGCCCTTTTCCGATTTCATCGGCGGGACAACATGGTTGTAATTCGCTTGGCACGAGGCGGCGCTAAGAAACGCCCCTTTTTCAATCTGGTGGTCGCCGACTCGCGCGCGGCGCGTGACGGTCGCTTTATCGAGCGCGTCGGTTTTTACGATCCCAAGGCACCGCAAGGGCGCGAGACGCTGCGCCTTAACCGCGAGCGCCTGGCCCACTGGCAATCTCAGGGCGCGATCCTGTCGCATACGGTGGCGCGTCTCGTCAAACAAGCTGGTGAGCAGCAAGCCGCTGCCTGATCAGCCGGTAGTGATGGGGCGCATTGTCGCCCCGTTTGGCGTCAAGGGCTGGATCAAGATACAACCGTATACGGCGACCGCGGCGAGTCTCGCGGGTTACCGTGTGTGGTGGCTGGAGCGTGATGGCGGTGGATGGCGCGAGTGCGCGGTCGAGAGCGCACATCCCCAGGGCAGCAACCTGGTCGCCAAGCTGCCAGGCTGCGAAGACCGCGAAGCGGCTGCCGCGCTGAAGGGGCTGGAAGTCGCCGTGCCGCGCACCGCGCTGCCGGCAACCGCTCCGGGCGAGTATTACTGGAGCGACCTGCTGGGATTGCGGGTCGAGAACGAGCAGGCGCAGGAGCTGGGCATCGTTGGCAGGATGATGGAAACAGGCGCCAACGACGTGCTGATAGTGGAAGGCGATCGCGAGCGGCTGATTCCGTTCATCAGCGACGTGGTGAAGCGCGTGGACCTGGAGTCGCGCTTGATCGTCGTCGACTGGGATGCCGACTACTGATGCTGCATATCGACGTCGTCACGCTGTTCCCGGCGATGTTCGAGGCCGTGACCGCAAGCGGGGTCACGAGCCGCGCCCGGGAACGCGGGCTGTACGAGATGGTGCTGTGGAATCCGCGGGATTTTTCGTCCAACAGCTATCGCAGCGTGGACGACCGGCCGTACGGCGGCGGGCCCGGGATGGTGATGATGGTCGAGCCGCTGGAGAAGTCGATTGCGGCGGCTCGCGAGAGGCAGCTGGGTTGCGGTGTCGCTAAGCCGCGAGTCCTGCATCTCACGCCGCAGGGGCGGGTGCTGGATCATGCGCTCGTGCTCGAGCTGGCGGCAGAGCAGGGACTGGTGATGCTGGCGGGGCGTTACGAGGGCGTGGACGAAAGGTTGATCGCCCGCGCCATCGACGACGAAGTGTCGATCGGCGATTACGTGATGTCGGGCGGCGAGCTTGCGGCGATGGTGGTGATCGATTGCGTGGTGCGCCAGCTGCCCGGAGCGCTGGGCGCGGCGGATTCTGCAGAGCAGGATTCGTTCGTGAGCGGCCTGCTCGATTGCCCCCACTACACGCGGCCCGAGATGTACGAGGACGAGCGGGTGCCCGCGGTGCTGATGTCCGGCAACCACGCGCAGATCGAGCGCTGGCGGTTGAAGCAGGCGTTGGGACGCACGTGGCAGCGGCGCCCGGACCTGCTCGAGAAGCGGGGCATGAGCAAGGAAGAACGCGCGTTGCTCGAAGAGTACCGCGCGGAACTGGGACAGATTACCGGGACGGCCGGGGAATAATGCAGGCCGGAAAGAACGACCGGCAGCAAACAACGCCAGCCGGAAGAAATGGCCGGCGGAAAACCGGGCCGGAAAGATAACAGGAGCGTAGGACATGGACATCATCAAGCAGCTCGAGCAGGAAGAAATCGCGCGCCTCGGGAAGAAGATCCCCGACTTCGCGCCCGGCGACACCGTGGTCGTCAACGTGAACGTGGTCGAAGGCGACCGCAAGCGTGTGCAGGCGTACGAAGGCGTGGTCATCGCCAAGCGCAACCGCGGGCTGAATTCGAACTTCATCGTGCGCAAGATTTCGTCCGGTGAAGGCGTGGAGCGGACGTTCCAGACGTACTCGCCCCTCATCGCCAGCGTCGAAGTGAAGCGCCGCGGCGACGTCGGCCGCGCGAAGCTTTACTATCTGCGCCAGCGTTCGGGCAAAGCCGCGCGCATCAAGGAGAAGCTGCAAAGCCGCGGTGCTCAGGAAGCTGCGGCCGCCGCGACGGAAACGCCTGCTGCGCAGTAAGTGCGGAGCGGCACATCAGCATCCGGAAAAGGCGGCCCGTGGCCGCCTTTTTTGTTGCCCATTACCATTAGAGCCCCTAACACAATGAAGCGCATGCTGCGCTGTCACGATTTTCGCTCAGGGCGCGAAGCGATCCGCAGCCAATATCGCGAATATTGGCAAGGTGAGCGACAAAGCCATGGGCGAAAACTCGTGCCAGCCCTTCGGGTTACGGCCAGGATCGCGCCTGACTTTGTCGGCCGGCTTGTCGATATTCGCGATATCGACTGCGCCGTCCTTCGCGTCATCCACAATCCTGGCCGTAACGCACACGTGCCTCATTATGTTAGGGGCTCTTGGGGTCGAATGAGACGCTTCATCCGCGTTGCCGTCGCGATCGCCTCCATCACCCTGCAGGCGCCCTCCGTCGCGCAACAACCTGACGAGCTTGCCGTCACGCGACGGCTTGCGGACGCCGGCGCGCTCGAAGTGGCGCTCGATCGCATAACGCGACTGCAGCCGCGCGACGCGAGCGCTGCGCGGTGGGCCGAGTGGGAAGCGCTGCGTTGCTCGGCGCTTTCCGGCCTTGCGCGCCATGCGCAGCTCGCCGAGCGAGTCGCCGCATTGCCGCGCGACATGCGAGGCGACGCGCTCGCGGCGTGTTACTCGTCAGGCGCTCGCGCCGCGCTTGCCGTCGGGCGTTATGCCGACGCGCGCGCCGACGCGGCACGCGCCTTGTGGCAGTTCAATCTCTCGCCTGCCGAGCTGCAGGCAATGCGCAGAGCAGTCATTGACAGCTACGTGGGCGAGCGCCGGGGCGACGAGGCGTATCGCGCCATGCTGCGCTACCAGCAGGACCATGCTCCGGTCCCGCGCGACGTCCTGGCGCGCTTCGTCGATGCGCTGCTCGATCTGAAGATGGAGAAGGAGGCGCTCAACTGGCTCGCCGCGCTCGATGACTCACAGTCCGCGAAACTGCGCTTGCGATTGCATGCCGGCCTCACCCCGCGCGATGCCGCAATCAGCCAGGCGCGCGCCGCGCTGGCCAAGGGAGGCGATGCGGGGTATTGGAACGTCATGCTCGATGCCGCCGGCGACGCGGACGCGCTGCCTTTGCGGGTCGCTGCTTACGAGCAGGCGCTCAATCGCGCCGACGAGTCGGACACTCGCGCCGTGGCGCGCCGCCTGTGGGACGCGTATCTCGCCACGGCTGTCAGCGTCGCAAACAGCGCGCGGCTGCTGGTCGGCGACGATGCCAACTGGGCTGATTATGCCGGGCGGCGTCTGGGGACGGAGCCTGCCGTGTCGCGTGCCTTCTTTGCGCATCTCGCGCAGCACGCGCAAAGCGCGGCTGCACGGCACAACGCGCAGTTGCAACTGCTGTATGCCTGTCAGACGGACCGCCTGGAACTCGTCGCATTGCGCGTATTCGATGCCATGTTCGGTGACGTCGATGCGCTGGACACCCAGGTGCGGTATCGGCTCGGCGCGATGGCCGAAGCGCGGCGTCAGCCTGCCGCAGCCGTGCGCTACTGGCACGACCTGCCTGCGCCGTCCGACGCCGACCCGGGCGAGTGGCTGGTGCGGCTGTCGCGACAGCGGTGGCGCGCAGGCGGCGAAGACACCGGCGTCGATGCGCTGACGCGGCATTACGCGCAACAGAAGCAGCTCGCGCAGCCGGCGATCCAGCAAGGCGCTGCGTATGCCGAGGAGCTGCTCCAGCGCGGACAGCACGCGCCCGCCCGCCGCCTCCTCGACGCGCTGCTTCCGCATGTCGCGCCATCGCAGTCGCGCCCGCTGCTCGTCGCGCTCGGCCGCGCGCGCGAGAGCGACGGAGAGCACGCGCTTGCAGCGGAAGCCTATCTGCGTTCGGCACTGGCGATCACCGGCGTGCCGGATGCTGCGGCCGTCCAGGCGCGCTTGCGCGCAGGTGTCGCGCTTGCGCGCGCGGGCTATGTGCGCGATGCGCGCGCTCAGCTCGATTGGGTGGTGAACAACGCAAAGGACGCGGCTTCAGCAGAAGCCGCGCGCAGCGAGCTCAAGCGCCTTCAGCTGTAACCCGGCACGCTGCCCTGGTTCGCTTTCCACAAGTCGCTGAGGTATTCGTGCCGCTCGGTGTCCACCCAGCTCACGCGGTATTCCACCGGCTCGTCGTTGTAGGTGAACGCTACGCGCCGGATGACCAGCGTTGCCGTGCCCGGAGCGATCTTGAGCTCCGCCGCTGTCTTCGCCGGCGCCGCCACGGCCGACAGCCGCTCGCTGATTCTCACCACGTTGATGCTCCACCGCGACTGGTACAGCCCGTAGATCGTGTTCTCGCGTTGCGCGAACACGGTCTCGGTAAGCCCGGCAAAGAGCTTCGCCGGGACGGTCAGCTCGTCGTAGAGCACCGGCTTGTCGGCGAGGCGCAGCAAGTTGCGGATGCGAAAGACCGGCGCACCGCGCTCGATCTGCAGCGCGTCCTGCTCCTCCGCGTCGGCCTTGCCGCTGCGGAAAGAGAGCAGCTCGGTCACAGGCAGCTCGCGGCTGCCGTCCTTGCCGATGATATGAAAGAAATAAAACAGCGTGCGGTCCGCGGTGTGGGTCGCGACGAACGTGCCGCGGCCCTGCTGTCGCACCAGGATCTGCTCGGCAACCAGCTCGTCGATCGCCTTGCGGATCGTGCCGATCGATACGTTGAATTCCGTCGCGAGCCGCGACTCGCTCGGAATCGCCTGGCCCGGCTTCCACGCGCCGGAAGCGAGGCTGCGCGTGAGCCTGATTTTCACTTCCTTGTACAGGGGGTTCTGAGCGATCCCCCCCGCTACCAGCGAATTCATGGCAATCGGTATCCGGGCATGAGTCGCGGGCATTCTAGCACCGGGGATCGGCGATTCATATAGGTCATCTAGTTGACTTGTCCGCGCCGCGATTATACGATGACGGGCACTGAGGTCCCGTCTCAGCCATTCATTCGCCCTCCGCGCTCAAGCGGTCTAGAGGAGAGAACACGTGATACACATACTCGTGCATGACAAGAAGGACACCGTCGGCGTCGCGGTGATCGAAGGCATCAAGGCCGGCCAGGAGCTTATCGGCTGGGTGATGGAAGACGATTCCACCATCAAGGTGAAGGCGCTGAACGACATTCCCATCGGACACAAGGTCGCGACGAAGGACATCGGCAACGGCGAGACCATCATCAAGTACGGCTTCGATATCGGCAAGGCCGTGGCCTCGATCAAGACCGGCGAGCACGCGCACGTGCACAACATCAAGACCAAGCGTTGGTAAGCGACGCCCCACATACACACGGAGCAAACATGATTTCGAGCAAAACGACTTTCTGGGGCTACCGCCGCGAGAACGGCCGTGTCGGCGTCCGCAACCACGTCCTCATCCTCCCGGTGGACGACCTCTCCAACGCGGCGGCCGAAGCCGTGGCGAACAACATCAAGGGCACCCTCGCGATACCGCACCCGTACGGGCGGCTCCAGTTCGGCGCCGACCTCGATCTTCACTTCCGCACGCTGATCGGCGCGGGATCCAATCCCAACGTCGCTGCGGTCGTGGTGATCTGCATCGAGGAGCAATGGGCCAAGCGCGTCGTGGACGGCATCGCGAAGACCGGCAAGCCGGTCACCGGCTTCGGCATCGAGCTGCACGGCGACCACGACACCATCATGCGCGCATCGAAGGTCGCCAAGGAATACGTGCAGTGGGCTTCCGAGCTGCAGCGCGTGGAATGCCCGATCAGCGATCTCTGGGTGTCGACCAAGTGCGGCGAGTCCGACACGACTTCCGGCTGCGGGTCCAATCCGACGGTCGGCAATGCGTTCGACAAGCTCGAGCCCCTGGGCGTGACGCTGTGCTTCGGCGAGACCACCGAGATTACCGGCGGGGAGAAAATCGTGGCCGATCGCTGCGCCACGCCGCAGGTGCGCGAGCGCTTCATGTACATGTTCAATCGCTATCAGGAGATCATCGAGCGCAACAAGGTCGACGACCTGTCCGACTCGCAGCCGACCAAGGGCAACATCGCGGGCGGCCTCACGACGATCGAAGAGAAGGCGCTCGGCAACATCCAGAAGATCGGCAAGAAGTGCAAGGTGATCGGCGTGCTCGACAAGGCCGAAACACCCACCGGTCCGGGCCTGTGGTTCATGGATTCGTCGTCGGCCGCGGCCGAGATGGTGACGCTGCTTGCGGCGGCGGGCTACGTCGTGCACTTCTTCCCGACGGGGCAGGGGAACGTCATCGGCAATCCCATCCTGCCGGTCATCAAGCTCAGCGCCAATCCGCGCACCGTGCGGACGATGAGCGAGCACATCGACTACGACTGCTCGGGGCTGCTGCAGCGGCAGAAGAATCTCGACCAGACCGGCGACGAGCTGCTCGCGATGATGCTGCGTACGTGCAACGGCCGGCTCACCGCGCAGGAAGCGCTGGGTCATCGCGAGTTCGTCCTCACGCGGCTTTACGAGAGCGCCTGACCGCGCTGGCGCGGGATGGCCTGCGGCGCCCGGTTCAACAGCCGGGCGCTGCGCGGACGGGGGATTGTTCCCACGGAACAAGCAGAACAATGAAGATAGTCATAACCGAGTTCATGGACCTGGCCGCCGTGGATACCTTGCGCAGCGGCTTCACCGTGGTCTATGACCCCGCGCTGGTCGACCGTAGCGGCGATCTGCTCGGGCTGCTGGCCGATGCGCCGGCCCTGATCGTGCGCAACCGCACTCAAGTGAACCGCGAACTGCTCGCTGCCGCCCCCCGCTTGCGCGTGGTCGGCCGGCTGGGCGTGGGGCTCGACAACATCGACGTGCAGGCATGCCAGGCCCGCGGCATCGAGGTCATTCCCGCCACCGGCGCCAATGCGCTCGCGGTGGCGGAGTACGTCATTGCCACTGTAATGACGCTGTTGCGCGGCGCCTACCTGTCGAGCGTCGAGGTCGCCAAGGGAAAGTGGCCGCGCCAGCAGCTGTCCGAAGGACGCGAGACCGCCGGGAGGACGCTGGGTCTGGTGGGCTTCGGCGGCATCGGTCAGCTTGCCGCAAAGCTCGCTCAAGCCCTCGGCATGCGTGTCGTGGCCTATGACCCATTGCTGGCGGCCGATGCGCCGGCGTGGAAGGACAGCGGCGTCATGCGGCGCGAGCTGGACGAACTGCTTGCCGAGTCCGACGCGGTGAGCCTGCACGTGCCCCTGACTGAGCGGACGCGCGGCCTGATGGATGCAGCGCGCATCGGTCGCATGAAACCGGAGGCGGTGCTCGTCAACACTGCCCGTGGCGGCATCGTGGACGAGACAGCTCTGGCGGAAGCGTTGCGCAGCGGCAAGCTTGCCGGCGCGGCGCTGGACGTGTTCACGCACGAGCCGCTTCCGGTCGACTCGCCCCTGGCTGCTGTGCCGAACCTGATTCTTACGCCGCATATCGGCGGCGTCACCCGCGAATCGAACACTCGCGTCAGCACGATGATCGCCGAGCGGGTGGCGAGCTTCCTGCGCGCCAAGGCGTGAACCGCCATGCCCAAGTTATCCATTGAACGCCTGAACGCGCTTGCCGCCGAGGCGCTGGCGCGCGCCGGTGCTTCGGCCGAAATGGCCCGTGTCACTGCGGCCGCTCTCGTGGCGGCGGAAGCGCAGGGCATGGCCTCCCACGGCCTGTCGCGCGTGCCGCAGTACGCCGCTCACCTGCGTCACGGCCGCGTCAATGGCAGCGCCGAGCCGCGCGTTATCAACGCCAAGGCTGCAGCCTGCCTGGTGGATGCCGATGAAGGACTGGCTTTCCCGGCGTGTGCCCTCGCGGTCAGCGAAGCGATATCGCGCGCCCGCGAGTGTGGCGCAGCTTTCGCGGGCGTTACGCGCAGCCATCATTTCGGCGTCGCCGCCGACCACCTGGAACCTGTCGCCGCCGCAGGCATGGTGGGATTGGCTTTCGGCAACTCGCCGGCGGCCATGCCGGCCTGGGGCGGTCGTCGCCCGATCTTCGGGACGAACCCGATCGCCGCAGTGTTTCCGCGCCGCGGCCAGCCGCCGCTTACCGTCGACCTGTCGCTGTCGGAGGTCGCTCGCGGCAAGCTGATGGTGGCGGCGAAAGCCGGCAAGCCCATCCCGGCCGGCTGGGCGCTGGACAAAAACGGCAATCCCACCACCGATCCGAAAGCGGGACTGGAGGGCATGATGGTGCCGGCGGGGGGCGTCAAGGGCGCCATGCTGGCGCTGGTGGTGGAGCTGCTGTGCTGCGCTCTTACCGGTGCGGCCTTCGGTTTCGAGGCGGATTCGTTCTTCACCGACGAAGGCAACCGGCCGCGCATCGGACAGGCTTTCATGGCGGTGGATCCTGCTGCGCTTGCAGGACCGGAAGTATTTTACGAACGCATCGAAACGCTGGTGAGCATGATGTTGCGCGATCCGGAAGTGCGCCTGCCCGGCTACCGGCGCGTTGAGCTGGCCCGTCAGGCCCGCGCGTCAGGCATCGAGGTGGCCGCCGCGCTGCTCAATCAGCTGGAAACGCTGGCTGGCGTGAGTTGAGCGCCGTTTTACAGGGGCAAGGCGACTGCGGCGGTGCTTACGCGAGTAACGACCCGAGAGCCGGCATAACGACCGATAAGGGGGGGTGGTGAAGCGCAGTGACCTCATCGGGGGCGTATTTTTCCTCGGAGTAGGAATCTTGTTCGCGGTGTATTCACGGACCGTCGATATCGGAACGATGGAAGAACCGGGGCCGGGTTTTCTGCCGTTCGCGTCCGGCATTTTGCTTGCGGTCATGGCCGCCATTCTCGTCGGCAAGGCGTTCTTCACGGAATCCGAAAAGGGTGAACGTTACTTTCCGAAGCCCGACTCGTGGAAGCGAGTCTCCATGGTCATCGCGGCTCTGATCTTATACAACTTTCTTCTTCGTCCCCTCGGTTTCATCCTCGTCACGTTTCTTTTCGTGGCGTTTCTCGTGCGATGCATTTTTCCGCAGACGTGGCTTAGAAGCATAGTGACCGCCGCGCTTTCGACCGCCGGGGCGCAGCTCGTCTTCGCCAGACTGCTAGAAATTCAGTTCCCCAAGGGGCTGCTCGGCTTCTAGCGGGCGGGATACGAAATGGACATCGTCAACCATCTGATACAAGGCGCGTCCGTTGCGTTTCAGCCCCTCAATCTCCTGTTCTGCTTCATCGGTGTTCTCATGGGAACGCTGGTCGGAGTGCTCCCCGGACTGGGGCCGACCGCGGCAATCGCGCTCTTGTTGCCGGTGAGTTTCCACATACCGCCGGTTGCGACGATCATCCTGCTTGCAGGCATCTATTACGGCGCCATGTACGGCGGCTCGACGACGTCGATACTCGTCAACATGCCCGGCGAGGCCGCATCCGTCATCACGTGCCTCGACGGCTACCAGATGGCGAAGCAGGGACGGGCGGGTCCGGCGCTCGGCATCGCGGCCTTCGGATCGTTCATCGCGGGCACCCTCGGCATCGTCGGCATCATCGTCCTGGCGCCGCCGATGGCGACTTTTGCGCTGGCGTTCGGGCCGCCGGAATATTTTTCGATGATGCTCATGGGCATCGTCATCATCATCTACATGTCGTCCGGATCGATTCTGAAAGACTTCATGACGGCCGTGTTCGGCCTGCTGCTCGGCACCATCGGGATGGACACCATCGCCGGCACGCAACGGCTTACGTTCGGAATCCTGGAGCTTGCGGACGGCGTGGGCTTTGTTCCGGCCGTCATGGGGCTCTTCGGAATCTCGGAAATCCTGATCAACGTGGAGCAGGTCATCGCGACAACGCTCGTCACCGAGAAGGTGAAGAATCTTTTCCCGAACCGCGAGGACTGGAAAGAATCCATCAAGCCTATCCTGCGCGGAAGCGGGCTCGGCTTCCTGATCGGCGTGCTGCCGGGGCCTGCGCCGGTCATCGCGACGTACGCTTCCTATGCGATGGAAAAGAGACTTTCAAAGACTCCCGAAAAATTCGGGTCCGGTTTCATAGCGGGAGTCGCGGGCCCGGAATCCGCCAACAACGCCGCCTCCAGCGGAGCGATGATTCCGCTGTTTACGCTCGGCATCCCGGCGAATTCGGTTATCGCCGTTCTCCTCGGCGCCTTCATGATCCACGGCCTCCAGCCGGGACCGATGTTCATCTCGAAGTATCCTGATATTTTCTGGGGCACCATCGTCAGCATGTATCTTGGCAACGCCATGCTGCTCGTGCTGAATCTGCCCTTGATACCGCTCTGGGTAAAGGTGCTGAAAGTTCCCTATCCCATTCTGTTTCCGCTCATCCTTATTTTCTGCCTCATCGGCGTCTACAGCCTGAACTTCAGCCAGATAGAAGTCGGGCTGATGACGGCGTTCGGCGTAATCGGCTATGCGATGCGAAAACTGAAGTTCGAGATGGCGCCGCTTGTCCTCGCCCTCGTGCTCGGGCCGATGATGGAGAGCAATCTCCGCCTTTCGCTGCTGCTCAGCCAGGGCGATGCGAGCGTTTTCGTGACGAAGCCGATCTCCGCCGTATTCATGGGCATGTCTGCCCTGCTGATCATCTCGGCCATGATTCCGTCGGTCCGTAACAGGCGGTCGAGTTTCAGGGAAAAGCTGCGCGACGACGATGTGTGACAGGGCGAAGCTTTCCAAAGACTACGCGGGTTCGTTTACCGACCCTGCGAGGAAGAGAGGAGTTGCAATGAAAAGCAATTATCTTACCGGCATCATTCTGGCGGTCGCTCTTCTGTTTTCGGTTACCGCTGCCCGGTCGGCGGGTGCGCCCTATCCGGCAAAGGAAATAACGTACATCATCGCGTTCAATCCCGGAGGCGAATCGGATATCGAATTCCGGGCCATGCAGCCGTATTTTGAAAAGGCTCTCGGCGTGCGCTTCGTGCCGGAGTACAAGCCGGCCGCCGGCGGCGCGCTGGCGTGGCAGACGCTGGCCGGCGCTGCGCCCGATGGCTACACGCTGGCGGGATTCAATTCTCCGCACGTCATAACGCAACCGCTTACGATGAAGGACGTCAAGTTCGATACGGAAGATTTCACGTATCTCACGATGATCGAGAACACGCCGTCGGCGCTCGTGGTCAAGAAAGACTTCCCGGCGAAGACGCTGAAAGAGTTCATCGATTATGCGAAGAAGAATCCCGGCAAAGTCACGCTTGCCGCTGTAGGCCGGTTCTCGGGGCCGCACCTGCATGCCTTGCAGTTCATGAAAGTCGCCGGAATCAAGTTGACCTATATTCCGTTGCAGGGTACCGGGCAGGTGAAGCCGCAGATCATGGGCGGCCATGTCGACGCAGCGTTCACGAACTCTCCGGCCGCGGTCGAAATGAAGGGGAGCGGCATAACGACCCTTGCGATCGGAACCGAAAAGCGGATGGAGCAATTGCCGGACGTGCCGACGTTCGCGGAGCTGGGCTACAAGATCTATCCGCGTATCGACCGGGGGATTATCGCTCCGAAGAATCTTCCGAAGGACGTGGCGGAGAAGCTCGACAGGACCCTGTATTCGGTGGTGAGCAGCAAGGAGGTCCAGGACAAGTTGCGTGAGGCGGGCTTCGTGCCCAATCCCATGAACATGGCCGAGACCACGCGGTACATTAAAGGGCAGAAGGAGGCCATCAAGAAACTCCTCGACGAAGAGAAGCTGATGCCGTCCAAGTAACGGATGGCGCCGCGCGTCGAGCTGGTTTTTTGTCGGCTTTCCAGGAAACATAAAGGAGTGAAGAGAACCGTATGGACAGCGAGGTAAACGAAAAGGCTGCCGTGCCTCATCCCTCGCTCTCTGCCCGTGGGGCCGAGAGGCTGCGGGTGCGCATCTGGCGCGGCGGCGAGTCGGGAGAGTTCCAGGAGTTCGACGTTCCGCGCCAGGAAAGCCAGACGGTGCTGGACGTCGTCACGTACGTCCAGCGCGCGCTGGAGCCGACGCTCGCCTATCGCTACGCGTGCCGTGTCGGCATGTGCGGCTCATGCGCGATGACGGTCAACGGGCGCGCGATGTGGACGTGCCGCACGCATGTCTCCAAGGTCGTGGAAAACGGGACGGTGGAGATCGCGCCGCTGCACAACCTGCCGGTGGTGCGCGATCTCGTGACCGACATGACGTCGTTCTTCGACAAATGGGCGCGGGCGCGGGGTCAGTTCAAGGGCAGCAAGACGCGGCGTGAAGACTTCGCGCGCATCTCGCCGCAGTCCACCGGGCGCAGGAACATCGACGCGGGCATCGAGTGCATAGGGTGCGGCGTGTGTTATGCCTCGTGCGACGTCGTGACGTGGAACCCGGAGTACCTCGGGCCGGCTGCGCTCAACCGCGCGTGGACACTGGTCAACGACGTGCGCGACGAGGTGAAGCGCGAGCGGCTCGCCGCCGTGGCGGGCGATGCGGGCTGCAACGCCTGCCATACGCACGTGACGTGCAGCGAGCGTTGCCCCAAGGGCATAGAGCCGACGGCCGGCATCGCCGGCCTGAAGCGCATGGTGTTCGGCGCAGCGCTCAAAGGCGAGATCTAGGCCATGAATACACGTACGCAGGTACTGTTGTGGGCCGCGCAGCGCGTCTCCGGCGCTCTGCTCGGCCTGTTCGTGCTGGTGCATCTCGCGGTGATCATCTATGCGGTGCGCAACGGTCTGACCGCAGGCGAGATACTGGGCCGCACGCGCGGCAACGCCGGATGGGCCTCGTTCTACGCGCTGTTCGCATTCGCGGTGTCCATCCACGCGTCGATCGGCCTGCGCGCGGTGTGCACCGAAGTGCTGGGATGGCAGGGGCGCGGCCGCGATTTCGCGCTGCTGATGTTCGGCGTGCTGCTGTTCGCATGGGGCCTGCGCGCAGTGTGGGCCGTTACGGGCGCATGACGATGAAAAACGATTACCGCTCGCACAATCATCCGGCGTACTGGGCTTTCGTCGTGCACCGCGTGTCCGGCGTGTTGCTGACGTTGTACCTGCCGGTGCATTTCTGGGCGCTCTCGCAAGCGTTGCAGGGAGAAGCGCGGCTGGAAAGCTTTCTTAAATGGACCGAGCAGCCACTGGTCAAGCTCGGAGAGGTGCTGCTCATCGTGCTGCTGGCGGCGCATCTCACCGGCGGCGTGCGCCTGCTGATGCTCGAGTTTCTCGCCTGGCGCGGCTGGCAGAAGAATCTGCTGGCAGGCGCTGCGGGCGCGACCGTCGTCATCGGCACGGCGTTCCTGCTCAACCTGCTGTAGCAGAGTAAACTAACTGCGAGCCCCCATGAACCGCTGAGCTGCAACAAGACGGCCGGCGATACCGATCAGCCACAGGAGGAGAGCCTTATGTTCCGTACCCGTTTGCCTGCACTGTTGTTCGCGTTGCTTGCTGTCTCCCTGGCGCACGCCCAGGGCGGCGCGGAAACGTATCCCAACCGGCCGGTGCGCATACTCGTCGGCTTCGCAGCCGGCGGCGCCAACGACATCGTCACGCGCATCGTGTCGCAGAAGCTCACCGAGCTATGGGGACAAACCATAGTCGTGGACAACCGCGGCGGCGCCGGCGGCAATATCGCGGGCGAGCTTGCGGCCAAAGCGCCGCCCGACGGCTACACGCTGTTCATGCCTTCCGGATCTATCGTGTGCGCGAACCAGCACATCTACCGCAAGATGTCCTATAACCCTGAAAAGGAGTTCGTGGCGATCACGAATGTCGCCGGCGGCCCGCAGTTCGTCGCCGTCAATGCCGGCGCGCCGTGGAAGACGCTGAAAGATTTCATCGCCGCGGCGAAAGCAAAGCCCAAGTCGATAACGCTCGGCTCCGCGGGCTTCGGCACGCAGACGCATTTGGCTGCCGAGAACTTCATGTCGGCCGCCGGCATAGACGCGAACCACATTCCCTACAAGGGCGAGGCGCCGGCGCTCACCGATCTCGTCGCGGGGCAGATCCAGTTCGTCACGCCCAACATGGCGGCTGCCGTGGGCTTCGTCACGCAGGGCAAGCTGCGGGCGCTCGCGGTCACCAGCAAGCAGCGCTCGAAGCAGTTCCCCGACGTGCCGTCCGTGTCTGAAACGCTTCCCGGCTTCGAGAATCTCGGATGGTTCGGCCTCGTGGGCCCGAACGGGTTGCCACAGGCGATCATCGACAAGGTGTACACCGACACGCTCAAGGTCGTGCAATCGCCCGACGTGAAAGCGCGCTTCGAGCAACTGGGCATGGAATCGATAGGCAGCAAACCCGCGGAGTTCGCCAAGCAGCTCAAGCAGGAATCGGCGATGTGGGGGAAGATCGTGAAGGAGCGCCACCTCGCCATCGAATGACAGGGCGTGCGGCGGCCAGCATGGTGGCCGCCGCGCCCTACCGACTCACCGGAATGCGACATGAAACTAGATCCCAAGCAAGTTGAAGATGCATGCAAGGAGTTGTACATCCGGGCGCTGAAGCTGCTCCCTCCGGACATCAAGCAGGGCTTTGCGCGGCTCGATGCGACAGAGACCAATCCCACCGGCAAGGCGATCCTCGGCACCATGATCCGCAACATCAAGGTCGCCGAGGACACCAACAACCTGCTGTGCCAGGACACGGGCATACCGATCTACAACGTGGCGATAGGCTCGCGGGTGGAGCTCGACGGTCACCAGCTCAAGCAGGCGATCATCAAGGGCTGCGAGCGAGCGACGCGCGAGCACCCGATACGGTCTTCCGTGGTGCACCCGGTGACCCGCGCGAACCAGCATACCTCGTGCGGTCGCTCGGTGCCGGTGATCAACATCGATTTCATACCCGATGCCGAGACCGTTTCGATCGAGATGATTCCGAAGGGCTCGGGCTCGGAAAACAATTCCTGGCTGAAGATGGCCATACCGGCGGACGGCATCGATGCGATCAAGACCTTCGTCATCGACTGCGTGCTCGATGCGGGCGGCAAGACGTGCCCGCCGACCATCGTCGGCGTCGGTGTCGGCGGCACGGCCGACTTGTGCGTGCACCTGTCGAAGGTCGCGGCCACGCGTGCGCTCGGCTCGAAGTGCGACGACCCCGAGGGCGCGAAGCTCGAGGCGGAGCTGAGCAAGGTGGTGAACCAGCTCGGCGTGGGGCCGCAGGGGCTGGGCGGCGACTGCACGTCGTTCGCGGTGCACGTGGAAACCGCCGCAACCCACATCACGATGAACCCGGTCGCGGTGAACATGCAGTGCCATTCGGCTCGCCGCGCGCGCGCGACGTTCACGCCGCAGGGCGTCAGCTATGGCTACTGATCTTACCGCTCACGAATCACGAATCACGAGTCACGGGGCTTAATCCATGGCGCACTACGATTTCAACATGCCGGTCACCGAGGAGCAGATCCGCAAGCTGCGGGTGAACGATACGGTCACGCTGAACGGCACTCTGTTCGGCATACGCGATGCGACCTACATCCACATGTTCGACCGCGGCCGCAAGGCGCGCTTCGACATGCAGGGCCACGCGGTGATACACACCGCGCCCAACGTGCGTAAGGTCGAGAAGTCGGCGGAGTATCCGGCGGGCTACGCGCAGATCTGCATCGGCACGACGACCAGTGCGCGCATGGAGCGCTTCACGCGTCCGCTGATGGAGCAGTACGGCGTGCGCATCACTATCGGCAAGGGCGGCCTCGGCCCGGCATCGGCCAAGGCCTTCGGCGATCTGGGCGGCGTGTATCTCGCGATCGTCGGCGGCGCCGCCGCGCTCGAGACGACGTGGATAGAGAGAATCGAGGACGTCGATCTCGACGATCTCAATCCCGAGTCGCTGTGGAAATTCCGTGTGCGCGGCTTCGGCCCCCTGCTCGTGTCCATGGACAGCCACGGCGGCAGCCTCTACACCGAGGTCAACAAGAGCTCGCGCGACCGGCGTGCCGCCGCGCTTGCCGCGCTGGGCGTCAAAACGTCATGAAAACCTATCAGACCGACATCCTCATCATCGGCGCCGGCGGCGCCGGCCTCTTCGCTGCGCTGCATGCCCACCAGGCGAACCCCGGGCTTTCGATCACCGTCGCGGTGAAGGGCCTGCTCGGCAAATGCGGCTGCACGCGCATGGTGCAGGGCGGCTACAACGTCGCGCTTGCCGCCGGCGACTCGGTCGAGCGTCATTTCATGGACACCATCGAAGGCGGCAAGTGGCTGCCCGACCAGGACCTCGCGTGGACGCTGGTGTCCGTCGCGGTGGAGCGCATCCATGAGCTCGAGAACGAGCTCGGCTGCTTCTTCGATCGCAATCCCGACGGCACGGTGCACCAGAAGGCTTTCGCCGGGCAGACGTTCGACCGCACCGTGCACAAGGGCGATCTCACCGGCATAGAGATCATCAACCGCCTCGCCGAGCAGGTGTGGGTGCGCGGCATCAACCGGCTGGAAGAGCATCGCGCGGTGGAGTTCGTGAAGAACAAGGCCGGCGACGCGATCGCGGGCGTGCTGATGATCGACGTGCGCACCGGCGAGTTCGCCTTCGTGAAGGCGCGCGCGGTGCTGCTCGCCACGGGCGGCGGCCCGACCATGTACAAGTACCACACGCCTTCGGGCGAGAAGACCTGCGACGGTATGGCGATGGCGCTGCGCGCCGGCCTCGCGCTGCGCGACATGGAAATGGTGCAGTTCCATCCCACCGGTCTCCTGGCCGGCACCGGCACGCGCATGACCGGCACGGTGCTCGAAGAAGGCCTGCGCGGAGCGGGCGGCTACCTGCTCAACGGCGACAACGAGCGCTTCATGCACAAGTACGACCCGCGCAACGAGCGTGCGACGCGCGACATCGTCTCGCGCGGCATATTCCAGGAAATGCGCGAAGGCCGCGTGACGCCCAACGGCGGCGTGTACATCAGCATGGGTCACCTCGGCGCCGAGAACAACCGCCGCGACTTCAAGGGCATGGTCGACCGCTGCGCCGACTGCGGCTTCGATCTCGCCGGCGGGCTGGTGGAAGTGGTGCCGACGGCGCATTACATGATGGGCGGCGTGGTGTTCAACGTCGATTGCACGACGACGTTGCCGGGACTGTTCGTGGCCGGCGAGGATTCCGGCGGCGTGCATGGCGCCAACCGTCTTGGCGGCAACGGCGTCGCGAACTCGACCGTGTTCGGCGGCATCGCGGGAGACTCCATGCCGCGCTGGCTCAAGGGCAACGCGGGATGGCAGGAGCCCGATGCGGCGGCGATCGACGCGGCGCAGGCGCGGTGCATGGCGCCGGTGGGCAAGCGCGCCGGCAACCTGGGCGCGATACGCGAGCGGCTGTACGACATCATGTGGGACGACGTCGGTATCGTGCGCGATGCTGCGGGCCTGGAGCGCGCCGCCGGAGCGCTCGACGAGCTCGATGCGGAGCTCGCGGCCACGGGCATAGGCAACAGCCCGCTCGCATTCAATCTCACCTGGCACGACTGGCTCAATATGCAAAGCCTGCTGCTGGTGTCGAAAGTCATCCGTTCGGCGGCCGTCGCGCGCGAAGATTCTCGCGGCGCGCACTTCCGCTCGGACTTTCCGGACGTGCGCGACCTCGAGCATTCCCGCTACACTTGCGTGACGCTCGCGGGTGGCGGCATCGAGATGGAGACGCGACCGGTGAATTTCACGCGCGTCACGCCCGGCCACTCGCTGATCGAAAAAGAACCCGCCGGGGCGTAACCCGCGCACGCCGGCGGACCCGGACAATCCAGCGGGGGAGCAAGTCCATGCGTACTCGACATGCCGGTACGTTGCGCGCAGCGCTGTGCGCTGCCGCGGCGGCGATTGCAGCCGCAAGCGTCCCATCGTCCGCGCAGGAGTATCCGACCAAGCCGGTGCGCATGATCATTTCGTTTCCGCCCGGCGGCGGCAGCGATCTCATCGCACGCGTGCTCGCGCAGAAGCTCACCGTAGCGCTCGGTCAGACCGTCGTCGCCGATAACCGTCCGGGTGCGAGCGGCAACATCGCCGCAGAGCTTGCCGCGAGAGCGCCGGCCGACGGCTACACGATATTCTTCACCAATTCCTCGCTGTCGATCAGCCCGGCGCTGTACCGCAAGCTCAATTTCGATGCGGTGACGGATCTCGCGCCGATATCGATGGCATCGTCGTATCCGTTCGTGCTGGCGGTTCATCCCTCGCTGCCGGTGAAGAGCGTCAAGGAGTTCGTCGCCCTGGCGAAGGCGAAGCCGGACGCGCTCGCGTATTCGTCCGCGGGCGCCGGCACCATGTCGCACTTCGCGATGGAGCTCATGCGCATCCGCACCGGCATCAAGGTGACCCACCTGCCGTACAAGGGCGCGGGTCCCGCGGCCGTGGGGCTGATGTCGGGCGAAGCGCAGTGCTCTTTCCTCGTCATGCCGACTGCACAGACGCAGATCCATGCCGGCAAGCTGCGCGGGCTCGGCGTCGCGGCGAGCACGCGCTCGCGCGTGCTGCCCGACGTGCCGACGATGGCCGAGGCGGGCGTCTCGGGCAACGAGGCGGTGCAGTGGAACGGTCTCTTCGCGCCGGCCCGCACGCCGCCCGCGATACTCGACCGGCTGTATCGCGAAACCGTCAAGGCGGTGAGCCTGCCGGACGTCAAGGAGCGATTCGCTGCCGAAGGCGCCGATCCGGTCGGCAGCAGCCCGGCGGAATTTTCGGCCTTCTTCAAGAGCGAAGCCCAAAAGTGGGGCGAAGTCGCCAGGCGCTCCGGCACCAAGCTCGATTGATTCCTGTGAGGCGGGAGGCGAGAGGCGGGAGGCGTAGAGCTTCACGTCCGGTGCGCTGCGCGACTCCAACTTTATTTCACGTGAACCGTGCGCTCTTTGCGGCGCCCGCTGGATCGAAACCATGCCACAAATCTCAATCGAAGAGCTGACCGTGCGTGCCGCGCGCGCTGCAAAAAGCCGGCGCATCGAAAGCTGCCGCATTGGCGACCGCACAGGCGCTGGTGGCGGCCGACATGGAAGGACTCACCGGCCACGGCGTGTCGCGTTGTACGCGCAGCACCTCCGATTGCCGCGATTTTTCCGCGGCGCGATGCGTCGCCCATCGTCATCGATCTTTCGCTCACCGAAGTCGTGCGCAGCAAGATCATGCTGTACGCGAAGGAGGGCAAGCCGATACCGCTCGGCTGGGCGGTGGACAAGGACGGGAATCCGACTACGGATGATTACACAGTTGCTCGCGGATGAAGCCGTGCGCCTTCCCGGCATGCGGCGCGAGCAGTCAGCTGCGCAAGCGCGCACGAGCGGCATCGAGCTCTCCGATACGGCATACCGGGAGCTGAAGACGCTCGCCGGCTGACGGCCTATTCGATTATCGTCCATGGCCGCTTCCGAGTCAGCGCGTATTTCTTCACCGCCTTTTCGTCGAAGTCGAATCCGAGCCCCGGCGTCTTCGGCAGCAGCAGGTTGCCGTTCCTGTGCTTGAGCTGCGTGGTGATCAGCCGCCGGAAGTTGAGCACCTGATCGTCCGGAAAGAACTCGACGTAGCGCGCGTTCGGCGTGGCCGCAACGAGATGCACGTGGAGGTCGTGAAACCAGTGCGGGCACATCGTGACGCCGTAGCTCGCCGCCGTCGCTGCGATGCGGCGCCATTCGCTGATGCCGCCGCACACCGCGGCATCGGTCTGGAGGATTTCGGCGCCGCGCTTGTCGAGCAGCTCCTTGTGGTACCAGCGGCCATAGCCGATCTCCCCGGTGGCGACGACGACCGGGGTCAGCTCCGCGAGCTTCGCATGGCCGTCGACGTCGTCGGGTCCGAAAGGCTCCTCGATCCAGTAGGGATCGTAAGGCTCGTAGCGCCGCAGATACTGCAACGCGGTCGGCACGTCGCTCCACGCGTTGTTCGCGTCGAGCATCAGCGCCACGTCGGGCCCGACCGCAGCGCGCGCGGCCTTGATGCGCGCTTCTTCTTCCGCCGGCGTGAGCTTGCCCACTTTCATCTTCACCGCGCGGAAACCGGCGTCTACGTACGAGCGCAACTCGTCGCCCAGCTTCTTCGGCGTCTTGCCTTCGAGGTAATAGCCGCCGCTCGCGTACGCCGGTACGCTCTCGCCCGCGTAGGCGCCGAGGTAGTGATAGAGAGGCAGCTCCGCCGTGCGCGCGTTGAGATCCCACAGCGCGATGTCGAGTATGCTGAGCGCGCGCATCACGGTGCCGGCGCGCCCCTGCAGCAGCGATTCCTGATACATCTCGTGCCACAGCCCTTCGACGCGCAGCGACTCCTGGCCGAGCAGCCGCGGCGCGAGCAGCTCCTCCACGGCGGCGTGTGCGATGCGGCCTCCGGTGCTGCCGACGTAGCAGAAGCCGATGCCGCTCACGCCGTCGGCGGAACTCACCTTCACGAGGCAGTAATCGCGCGCGCTGACGGTGCGGGTGGCGAACGAAGTGACGCGGTCTAGCGGGACACGCGCGATGCAAACCGAAACGGACGCTATCTTGGGCATGGATGGCTCTCTGCAGCGGAAAGTCCTTAAAATACCACCCTCGCTATTGACAGTCAGGCTCGGGAATCAGCATGGCGATACCGCCCTTCCATCTTGCTTTCCCCGTAGACGATCTTGCCGCGGCGCGCGCTTTTTATGGCGTGCTGCTCGGCTGCTCCGAGGGGCGCTCCTCGCCCGAGTGGGTGGACTTCAATTTCTACGGTCACCAGATCGTCGCGCACCTCGCGCCGGGAGAGGCAGGCCATCGCACCACGTCGTCGGTGGATGCCCACAACGTGCCGGTGCGGCATTTCGGCGTGATCCTGCCGATGAAGGAATGGCAGGCGCTTGCCGAGCGCCTAGTTCGCGCGGGAACGAAGTTCGTTATCGAGCCGTACGTCCGTTTCAAGGGCCAGGTCGGCGAGCAGGCCACCATGTTCTTTCTCGATCCTTTCGGCAATGCGCTGGAATTCAAGGCCTTCGAGGACATGACGCAGATATTCGCTCGCTGACGGCGAGGGCGCGGCGTTTTTCTCATGGAGAAATATCTTCTCGCGGGTTGCCTTGGGTATCGCACGTCACTACACTGCGCCTTACGTCAGCTCCGGCGTAGGCGAATATCCAAATTTCTATAAGGAGGGAATGCCATGTATCGCTACATCAAGGCACTGTTCGTCGCTGCGACCCTGCTGGTCGCCGGGACGAGCCTCGCCCAGGAGAAGATCCAGCTCTCGATAGGCACCGGTGGGACCGGCGGCGTGTACTACCCGCTGGGCGGCGGACTGGCGACCGTTCTGTCGAAGCACGTTCCTGGCATGCAGGCGACGGCTGAAGTAACGGGCGGCTCCGTGGACAACCTGAACCTCATCGGCACCGGCAAGCCCTACCTCGGCTTCGTCATGAGCGACGCCGCGCTCGACGCGTACCGCGGCCAGGACAAGTTCAAGGGCAAGAAAGTGCCGCTGCGCACGCTGGCGGTGCTGTATCCCAATCGCATGCACTTCGTGAGCATCGAAGGAACCGGCGTCAACAAGATCCAGGACCTCAAGGGCAAGCGCGTGTCGACCGGCTCGCCGGGGAGCGCCACGGAGGTCATGGCATTCCGGATCATCGAAGCGGCAGGGCTCGACAAGGACCGCGACATGCGGCGCGAGCGGCTGGGCGTCGCCGAATCGGTGAACGCAATCAAGGATAAGAAGATCGATGCCTTCTTCTGGGTCGGCGGCCTTCCTACCGCAGCCGTGACCGACCTCGCCGCCACCCCCGGAGTGAAGATCAAGATGGTCGATCACGCGGAAGTGGTGCCGAAGATGAACCAGAAGTACGGCAACCTGTACGTGCAGGACACCATACCGAAATCGACGTATTCGGGCATGACTGCGGACAACAAGCAGGCGACGGTGATGAATATCCTCGTGGCGAACGAGAACTTGAGCGACACGGCCGCTTATAACGTCGTGAAGGCGCTGTTCGAGAACCGCGACGAGCTCATCGCCGTGCACAAAGAGGCGACGAATTTCAAGCTCGAGAACCAGAAAGAAGCTGCGACGCCGATCCCGTTCCATCCCGGCGCCGTGAAGTACTACAAAGAAAAAGGCATCAGCCTCAAGTAGCGCGCTGCGCGGACTTGCGACCCCGCCCCTGACCGGCGGGGTTTTTCTTTGCGAGCAACGGTGCCGCCCGAGCACCGAGGAGAATTGAGACATGGCAGACAACGACAAGCTCCCGATGGTCGACGATCATCAGCTGGACACCGAAGTCCCGCTGACCGAGGAGCAGAAGAAACGCCTCGAGGAATACATCGAGGAGGAAGAAGGCGCCCTCAACCGCTACCGCGGACCCCTCGCCGTTGCCATGACGGCGATCGCGGTGATCATGTCGCTGTTCCATCTGTACGCCGCGGTGGAGATCGTGCCCGCGTACATCCTGCGCCCGATGCACGTCGGCTTCGCGCTGGTGCTCGTGTTCCTGCTGTTTCCCAGTGCGCCGCGATTCCGCCACCGCCTGCAGTGGTGGGACGTGCTCCTTGCGCTGGTATCGATAGGCGTCGTCGCCTACATCCTGTACTGGGGCGATCTGCTGGGCGACCGCGCGACGGTGCCCGAGACGCTCGACCAGGTCGTCGGTGTCGCGCTGATCCTGCTGATCCTCGAAGCGAACCGCCGCAGCTCGACGTGGATACTGCCGTTCATCTCGGCCATGTTCCTCGCGTATGCGCTGTTCGGCCCGTATCTCCCGCCGCCGTGGACGCACAAGGGTTACGAGATACCGCGGCTCGTAGGCGCGCTGTACATGACGCTCGAGGGCATTTTCGGCGTGGCGATCGACGTGTCGTCGACGCTCATCATCCTGTTCACGATTTTCGGCGCGTTCCTGCAGTACTCGGGAGCGGGCAAATTCTTCATCGATTTTTCGTTCTCCGCGATGGGCGGCAAGCCTTCGAGTGCGGGGCGCGCCGTCGTCATGGGCTCGTTTCTGCTGGGCGGGCCTTCGGGCTCGGGCGTCGCCACCACCGTCACGCTGGGGTCGGTCGCCTACCCGCTGCTTGCGAAATCCGGCTATGGCAAGGAGGCGGCGGGCGGGTTGCTCGCGGCAGGCGGCCTGGGCGCCATCATTTCCCCGCCTGTGCTCGGAGCCGCGGCTTTCCTGATCGCCGAGTTTCTCAAGATCTCGTACCTCGACGTGATCCTGATGGCCACGATTCCGACGTTTCTGTTCTACCTCGGCATTTTCGTCATGGTCGAAATCGATGCGCGCAAATTCGCGATGCACGCCGTGAAGCTCGAGAAGCATCACGACATGCTCACGCTCGCGAAGCGCTACTGGTTCCATTTCGTGTCGCTCGTGTCGATCGTCGTCTTCATGCTGATGGGCTACTCGCCGGTGCTGTCGGTCTTCTACGCGACGCTCGCGACGTTCGTCGTTTCGTTCTTCCAGCGCGATTGCGCGCTGATTCCGTACGACTGGTTCCGCGGCCGCCTGAACTGGTTCAGCGGCTTCTGGAACTCCGGCTTCGTGAAGGCGCTCGAGGGCGGCTCGCTCGGTGTCGCCAACATCGCGATGACGTGCGCGTCGGCGGGCATCATCGTCGGCGTGGTCACCCTCACCGGGCTCGGCCTCAAGTTCAGCACCATCGTGCTCGACTATGCCGAGTCGGGAGCGCAGACGCTGGTCGCCTTCTGGTCGCTGTTCGGGATAGAGAACACGCCGCATCTGCTGCATGACATGCGCCTGCTGCTCACTGCGGTGTACACGTCGATGATCGTATGGATCGTCGGGCTCGCAGTGCCGGTCACTGCCTCGTACATCATATGCGCCGTGATTGCCGCGCCCGCGATGATCAAGCTCGGCGTGCCTGATTACGCTGCGCACATGTTCATTTTCTATTACGCAGTGCTGTCGGAGGTGTCGCCGCCGACCGCGCTGTCGCCTTTTGCAGCGGCGGCGATTACCGGCGGCGGGCCGTATCGCACCACGCTGCAGTCGTGGAAGTACTGCGCGCCGGCCTTCCTCGTGCCTTTCATGTTCGTGCTGGACCCGGCCGGGGCAGGGCTGCTGCTCGACGGTTCGTTCAAGAACCTGGCCGCGGCCAACTGGGGCTCGATCGCCGTCGTGACCGTCACGGCGGTGCTCGGCATCGTGGCGCTCGCAGGCGGGCTGCAGGGCTGGCTGCTGCGGCGCACGACGGGTATCGAGCGCTGGCTGCTCATCATCGCCGGGCTGATGCTCACCTATCCCGCGCCGCTGTTCGACTATCTCGGATTCGGCTTGCTGCTTGCCATTGTCGCGTCCCAGAAGCTGCGACGGCCGCGCGTGGAGCCCGCGCCCGGCTGACATCGTGCTCGAGCAGTACCAGGCGAAGTGGCGCACGCCGTTCGCGGTGCTCGGCATACGGACGAGCGGCGAATGGCTGACCGACATCGAGTACCTGCCGGTCGGTGTCGCGACGCTCGCGCCGCTCAACCGCCTGGCGGAGCGCGTGTGCCGGCAGATCGAGCGCTATCTCGATGATCCGCATTACGAGTTCGATCTTCCGTTCGAATATCGCGGGACGGATTTCCAGTGCGGCGTGTGGCGGGCGATCGCATCCATCCCGGTCGGCGAGACGCGCAAGTACGTCGATCTCGCGCGCATGTTGCGCACCGCGCCGCGGGCGGTGGGCAACGCGTGCGGGGCGAACCGCCTGCCGATCATCATTCCGTGCCATCGCGTGGTCGCTGCGCACGGTCTCGGGGGCTTCATGCGAGCGCGCGACGGCTTTCCGCTCGATATCAAGAAATGGCTGCTGGACCATGAAGGCGGATGATGCTGCGGCCATAGACGCGTTCTGCGACGCGCTGTGGCTGGAAGACGGACTGTCGCGCAATACGCTCGACAGTTATCGTCGCGACCTGGCGCAGTTTTCCATCTGGCTGCGCAAGATGCATGCGAAAGCCCTGCTCGAAGCGGGCGCACGCGACTTGCAGGCTTACATCGCGCACCGCTATCGCGCGAAGACGCGGGCGAGCAGTGCGGCAAGGCTGCTCTCGAGCCTCAAGCGCTTCTATCGCCATGCGCTGCGCGAAGGGCGCATTTCGTCGGATCCCACGCTGGACATCGCGTCTCCCAAGCTGCCGCGCTCGCTGCCCAAGACGCTGACCGAGCAGCACGTCGAGCGCTTGCTCGATGCGCCCGATGTCAAAGCCCCGCTCGGTGTGCGCGATCGGGCGATGCTCGAAACCTTGTATGCGACCGGGCTGCGCGTGTCGGAGCTCGTCACACTGAAGACCGGGCAGGTGAGCCAGGACATGGGGCTCGTGCGCGTGCTGGGCAAGGGATCGAAGGAGCGGCTCGTGCCGCTCGGCGAGGAAGCGCTGCATTGGGTCAGGCGCTACATGTCCGAGGGGCGGCCGCACCTGCTCAAGGGCAGGCTCGCGGACGACTTATTCGTGACGGGGCAAGGCGGCGCGATGACACGCCAGGCGTTCTGGCATCTGATCAAGCGCTATGCGCTGCAGGCGGGTGTCACCACCGCGGTATCGCCGCACACGCTGCGGCATGCGTTCGCGACGCACCTGCTCAACCACGGCGCCGACCTCCGGGTAGTGCAGCTGCTGCTGGGGCACGCCGATGTGGCGACGACGCAGATCTATACCCACGTCGCGCGCGAGCGCCTGAAGCAATTGCACGCGAAACACCATCCCCGGGGCTGAAGAAGCGTGAACAGGGATTCGTGATCGGTGAATCGGGTCTGCTCCGGCGCGAAGCGCCTCACCATTCACCGGGCACGAGTCGCGCCTTCAGGACAAGCGGCTGCCGCGCTCTATCGTGACGCCGAGCCGCTTCACGTTTTTCAGCGCGCCGAGCTTGGTCACGTTGACGCGGGTCCATGGCGAGCCGAACTCGCCCATGATGATTCCGGCCACATGCTCCGCCAGGCGCTCGATCAGCAGGAAGTGCGTTGCCGCGAGCGACTCCTCGATACGCTGAACGACCCGCGCATAGTCGATCGTCTCGCCGATCGCATCAGAATTGTGCGTGCGTCTGGGCGGGATCGCGAGCTCGATGTCGAACTGCACGGCCTGCGGCACGCGCCGCTCCCATTCGTACACGCCGATCAGTATCGTCAGGCGGAAATCGTTGATGTATATCGTGTCCATTGGAGCGGCGCCCGCGCGAGCCGCGACTATGCGCTTCGTATAAAATCAGGCCTCATTCTATTTGAAAAAGCCAAGTGGCCCTAACCGCCGCACTCATTGCTTACCTGGTCGGCTCGCTGTCCTTTGCCGTCATCGTGAGCCGCCTGTGGAGGCTGCCCGACCCGCGCACGTACGGCTCCGGCAATCCCGGAGCGACGAACGTATTGCGCTCGGGCAAGAAAGCCGCGGCTGCCGTCACGCTGGCAGGCGACGCCGTGAAGGGCTGGCTCGGCGTTTACCTGGCTCAGCTGCTGGCCGGCGCAGGCGCGATAAACGTCATCGCAATCGCCGCGGTTGCCGTGACCGTCGGTCACATGTACCCGGTCTTCTTCAGGTTCCAGGGCGGCAAAGGCGTTGCCACCGCGCTCGGCGTGCTGCTCGGCTTGAATGTTTATGTGGCGGCGGGCGCGCTCGCGACGTGGATCGTCATCGCCGTGTTTTTCCGTATCTCCTCACTGGCCGCGATCGTGTCGGCAGTGTTCGCGCCGTTCTTCACCCTGCTGCTGTACGACGCCCGGCATCCCTACTTCGCGGCTGTCACGGTGATCTGCGCTCTGCTCGTATGGAGGCACAGGGGCAATATCCGCAAGCTCGTCAGCGGCACCGAAAGCCGTATCGGCGCATCGCGCGATGCGTGAGCTCAGGGCGCCCGCAGCTCTTCGAGGTCCCAGCGCGGACGCACGCTGAACGCGTCGTCGTTCTCGCGCGTGACCCGCGGCCGGCGCTGCAGCCGCAGTGCCGCAGCGAGCGCGATCATCGCGCCGTTGTCGGTGCACAGCTCCACCGGCGGGTAATAGACCGTGAGCATGCGGCGCGCAGCGCTTGCATCGAGCCGCGCGCGCAGGCTGCGGTTCGCGCCGACGCCGCCGGCAACCACCAGCCGAGAAAGCCCGGTCTGCTTCAGCGCCGCCAGCGACTTGGCGGCGAGCACATCGACCACCGCCGCTTCGAATTCGGCGGCGATGTCGGCGCGAGTCCGGTCGTCGATGCTGTGCGAGCGCACGAGCGTCAGCACGGCGGTCTTGAGACCGCTGAAGCTGAAATCGAGGTCGCCGCTGCGCTCGAGCTGCTGGAGCATCGGCCGTGGCAGGGCATACCGCCCGGCCGTGCCCCGTTCCGCTTCGCGCGCGACTGCCGGTCCGCCCGGGTATCCCAGGCCAAGCAGTTTCGCCGTCTTGTCGAACGCCTCTCCGGCGGCGTCGTCGAGCGTCTCGCCGAGCAACTCGTAACGCCCGACATCGACGACCCGCATGAGCTGGGTATGGCCGCCGGACACCAGCAGGGCCACGAAGGGGAATTCCGGCGCCGGCTTGGCGAGCAGAGGGGACAGCAGGTGGCCTTCCAAGTGGTGCACGCCGAGCGCCGGGACGCCGAGCGCGTATCCTAGGCCGCGCGCCACGCTGGCGCCGACCAGGAGGGCGCCGGCGAGCCCCGGGCCTTCCGTGTAGCCGATGGCATCGACGTCGCGAGGCGTCGCGCCAGCCTCGGCCAGCACGCGGCGGGTGAGCGGCAGCACCCGGCGGATATGGTCCCTGGAAGCCAGCTCGGGCACCACCCCGCCATACTCGGCGTGCATCGCCACCTGGCTGTGCAGGGCATGGGCGAGCAGCCCGCGGTCGGTGTCGTAGAGGGCGACCCCGGTCTCGTCGCACGAGGTTTCGATGCCGAGGACCAGCATGAGCGGTAAGCTTCTGAGCGGATTTGTGTTTCGACGGGAGGTTGATATAATACCCGGCTTTCCGCTGGTCCGATCAAGGATTGTTCATGCCGACTGTACGCGTCAAGGAAAACGAGCCGTTCGAGGTGGCTCTGCGCCGCTTCAAACGCACCGTAGAGAAAACCGGTCTTCTCACCGAGCTGCGCGCCCGCGAGTTCTACGAGAAACCCACCTCCGAGCGCAAGCGCAAGCTCGCGGCGGCGATCAAGCGTCACCACAAACGCCTCCGCTCGCAGCTGCTCCCGCCCAAGCTCTACTAAGCTTTTCCTGCCGCACAGGCGCGTTGCGTTCGCGCGCGCCTCGATCCGGCCACAAGCCCGAGGGCGCAGCACACCATGTCTCTGCGCGATCAGCTCAACGACGATCTCAAGACCGCCATGCGCGCCGGCGACGCTCGCCGCCGCGATGCGCTGCGTCTGCTGCTTGCCGCGCTGAAGCAGAAGGAAGTAGACGAGCGTAAGACGCTCGCGGATGCCGACGTCCTCGCAGTCCTTGAGAAGCTCGTCAAGCAGCGCCGCGAGTCGATTGCACAGTTCGAGCAGGGCGGCCGCCAGGATCTTGCCGAGGGTGAAAAGTTCGAGCTCGGCGTGCTGATCGCCTACATGCTGCAGCAGATGTCCGAGCACGACATCGATGCCGAAGTCGCTGCCGCAATCGCAGCCGCAGGGGCAAAAGCGCCTTCGGACATGGGCAAAGTCATGGCTGCGCTCAAAGCAAAGCTTGCGGGGCGCGCCGACATGGGCAAAGTGTCGGCACGCGTGAAAGCGCGCCTTTCCGGAGCGACCTGAGCCGCGTGCGGGGCACGGGGCGACTCACCCGGCGGACGCATATAATGCGTTCATGACCGGGGCTCCCCGATTCTCTTCCGTCCTGCACTTCGACCGCGCGATGCGGTCTTACGGCCCATGATCCCCGAGTCCTTCATCCAGGAGTTGCTGCACCGGGTCGATGTGGTCGACGTGGTGGAGCGCTTCGTCAAGCTGAAGAAGGCCGGCTCCAATTACGCGGCCTGCTGTCCGTTCCACTCCGAGAAAACGCCTTCCTTTACCGTGAGCCCGGCCAAGCAGTTCTATCACTGCTTCGGATGCGGCGCGCATGGCACGGCGATCGGGTTTCTCATGGAATACGCGGGCCTCGGGTTCGTCGAGGCGGTCAAGGATCTCGCGCAGGGCGTCGGGATGCAGGTGCCGGAAGTGCAGGCCGACGCGGTCCACGCGAAGAGCGGCGGCGAAGATCTCCACACGGTTCTGCTCACCGCCGCGCGCTATTACCGGGCGCAATTGAAGGACGCGCCGCAAGCGATTGCCTATCTCAAGCAGCGCGGGCTGTCGGGTGACATCGCCAAAAAATTCGGCATCGGCTATGCGCCCAGCGTGTGGCAGGGCCTTGCTGCAGCATTCGACGACTACAACGCCAAGACGCTCGTGGCGGCCGGCCTGGTGAAGCAGACCGACGAAGGCAAACGCTACGATGTCTTTCGCGATCGCATCATCTTTCCGATCGTCGACGCGCGCGGCAACGTCATCGGCTTCGGCGGGCGCGTGATGGAGAAGGATGCCTCCGGTCCGAAATATCTCAATTCGCCCGAGACCGCGGTTTTCGAAAAGGGCCGTGAGCTCTACGGCCTTTATCAGGCTCGACGCGCCATACGCGAAGCGGACCGCGTCATCGTCGTCGAGGGCTACATGGACGTCGTTGCGCTCGCGCAGCACGGCGTCGAGTACGCAGTTGCGACGCTCGGCACGGCAACCACGCCGGCGCACGTCCAGAAGCTGCTGCGTCAGGCGGATGAAATCGTGTTCTGCTTCGACGGTGACAATGCGGGGCGGCGCGCGGCCTGGCGAGCGCTGGAGAACAGTCTCACACAGCTCCAGGACGGCAAGCGCGTCGGCTTCCTGTTCCTGCCGCAGGGTGAAGATCCGGACACCTACGTGCGCCAGCATGGCAAGGAGTCCTTCGAGAAATTGCTGGCAGCCGCGTTGCCGCTTTCCCGCTATTTTCTGGAAGAGCTTCAGTCGCGCGGCGACGCGTCGACGGCCGAGGGTCGTGCCGCGCTCGTCAACGATGCGAAGCCATTGCTGAAACAGATGCCGCCGACGACGTTTCGCGTGCAGCTCGTGAAAGAGGTGGCGCAGGCGGCGCGCCTCACGACCTCAGAGGTCGAGGAGCTGTGCGACATACCGCCGACGGTCGCGAAAAAAACTGCGCCGACGAGAGCGGTGCCCGCGCGGCCGCTGCCGCCGGGCATTGCCCAGCGCCTGATGCGCGTCCTCGTGCATCAGCCGGCGCTTGCTGTCCTCACCCCGGAGCGTCGCGCGCTGCTCGACAGCGACGAGAGCCTGCTGCCCGTTGCAGCGCTCGTCGATCACATCGCTGCGCACGACATATCGTCGACTGCGGCGCTGTTCGAATCTACGAAGGACTCGCCGTACGGCCCCCAATACGAGGCGGCGGCTGCCGAGGGGCTCGTCGACGCGCTGCCGGAGGAAATTGCGCAGGCGGAGCTGGACCTTCAGTTGCGTCTGCTGGAGACGCAGTGTGTGGAAGCGGAGTACGAGCGTCTCGTGGGAGCGTCACAGCTCGACGAGGCCGGACGGGAGCAATTTCTGCGGATTCAAAAACGCCTCGCAGAACTAAAAGGCGTACCCACGGTCGGAGTCGATTCCCCTCGCTGAGGGCATTGACGCTTGAGGACGGCCGAGCCGTCCAACATCGTGAAGCAGAGGCAATTGTTATCGCACTTCGGGTCGGCCCCGCGGTCAAAATGCGGGTTGCGTTCTGGATTGCGGCGCGTCGGGCGCAACGCGACGCGCGCGTATGTCAAGCAAGGATTAAGCCAGTATCATTCGGACGTTTTTTCTTTTAGCCCAGACACTTATCCTTAGAGCGGCGAACTGTGCGGCCCGCAGCTTTGGGGTATAATTTACGGCTTTTTTACGCAGTTTACTTCCGGGGGAATCGGGACATGGCAAAGCTCAGGAAATCCTCGCCAGCAAAAGCCAAGACCGCGACGGCCAAACGGCCCGCGAAGCGTACTACAGCCAAGGCCAAGGCGAAAGTGCGCGCGCGCGCGGTCTCGAAACCCCGTCCGCAAAAGGTCAAATTGAAAGCTCATCGTTCCCGCGTTCCCGCTGCAAAGCCCGTCCCAAAGGCGAAACCCAAGACTGCGAGCAGGCCGCAGGCGGTCGCCAAGCCCGCCAAGGCGCTGAAGAAAGAAGAGCAGCGGCTCGCCAAGATCAAAGCCGTCGCGAAGAAGGTGCTGGAAAAAGCACAGGCCACTCAAGCGGCCGTCAAGGCGAAAGCGGAGGCTTCTGCATCGGCCCGGCCGCAACGCGAAGCCGTTCCTGCGAAGGAAGGGAAGGGCAAGGGAACCCGCGGCCTCACGGCCAAGGAAAAAGCGCTCGTCAAGGAGTTCGAGCGCCGCGAGCTTTCGCCTGCCGATGCGGAAGCGCGGCGCACGCGGCTGAAAAACCTCATCGTCCTGGGCAAGGAGCGTGGTTACCTCACGTACGCGGAGATCAACGACCATCTCCCGGACGATATGCTCGACGCCGAGCAGATCGAAAACATCATCTCCATGATCAACGACATGGGGATACAGGTCTACGACGAGGCGCCGGACGCCGAAACGCTGCTCATGTCGGATGCCGCGCCGGCGGTGACGGACGAGGACGCCGTCGAAGAAGCCGAAGCTGCGCTGTCGACGGTCGACTCTGAATTCGGCCGCACCACCGATCCCGTGCGGATGTACATGCGTGAGATGGGTTCCGTCGAGCTGCTCACGCGCGAGGGCGAGATCGAGATCGCGAAGCGCATCGAGGACGGGCTCAAGCACATGATCCAGGCGATCTCGGCGTGCCCGACGACTATCGCGGAGATGCTGTCGCTCGCCGAGCGCATCGAAAAAGATGAGATGCGTGTCGACGAAGTCGTCGACGGCTTCGTCGATGCCGAGTCCGAGGAAGTCATCGAGGAAGTCTCCGACGAAGACGAGGAGATGGAAGAAGAGCTCGAAGCCGCCGAAGGCGACGACGAGGAAGGCGCGGCGGTGCAGAGCGCCAATCTCCTCAAGCTCAAGGAAGACGCGCTCAAGCGTTTCGCGGTCATACGCAACCACTACAACCGCATGATGAAGGCGCTGGCGAAGAACGGCCCGCGCGGCAAGCCCTTCCTCGAGGCGCGCGACGAGATCTCCGAGGAGCTGATGAAAATCCGCTTCGCGGCGAAGCAAATCGAATCGCTGTGCGACGGCGTGCGCAAGCTCGTCGACGAGGTGCGCACCTATGAGCGCAACGTCATGCACCTCGCAGTGGACAAAGCGCACATGCCCCGCCACCACTTCGTGAAGGAGTTTCCGGGCAAGGAAGTGAGCCTGCGCTGGGTGCGCAGCGAAATCGACGGCACGCATGCGTGGAGCGAGGCTCTCGCGCGCTTCGAGCCGGCGATCGTCGAGCAACAGCAGAAGCTGCTCGACCTGCAGGCGAAGGTCGGCATACCGATCAAGGATCTCAAGGAGATCAATCGCCAGATGACGACCGGCGAGGCGAAGGCGCGGCGTGCGAAGCGCGAGATGACGGAGGCCAACCTGCGCCTCGTGATTTCCATCGCGAAGAAGTACACCAACCGCGGCCTGCAGTTCCTCGACCTCATCCAGGAAGGCAACATCGGCCTGATGAAGGCGGTGGACAAGTTTGAATACCGCCGCGGCTACAAGTTCTCCACGTATGCGACGTGGTGGATACGCCAGGCGATCACGCGTTCGATCGCCGACCAGGCGCGCACCATCCGTATCCCGGTGCACATGATAGAGACGATCAACAAGATGAACCGCATCTCGCGGCAGATTCTGCAGGAGACCGGGCAGGAGCCGGATCCCGCGCTGCTTGCCGAGAAGATGGAGATGCCGGAAGAGAAGATCCGCAAGATCCTCAAGATCTCCAAGGAGCCGATCTCCATGGAGACGCCGATCGGCGACGACGACGATTCGCATCTCGGCGATTTCATCGAGGATCAGTCCACCATGGCGCCCTCGGATTCCGCGGTGTACGCGAGCCTGCGCGGCGTGACCAAGGATGTGCTCGATACGCTGACGCCGCGCGAAGCGAAAGTGCTGCGCATGCGCTTCGGCATCGAGATGAACACTGATCACACGCTGGAAGAAGTCGGCAAGCAGTTCGACGTCACGCGCGAGCGCATACGGCAGATCGAAGCCAAGGCGCTGCGCAAGCTGCGTCATCCGTCGCGTTCCGAGCGGCTGCGCAGCTTCCTCGACACCGAAGGTTGATCCCTCCAGGCCCCGCGCCTGCCTGCAACGGGCAGGCGCGGGCGCGTATTCCGCTATAATCCAGCCCGCGGGTCTGTAGCTCAGTCGGTTAGAGCAGGGGACTCATAATCCCTTGGTCGAAGGTTCGAGTCCTTCCAGACCCACCAGTCAAACCAAGACGTTACGAGCGCCGTTAAGCGGCGTTGCCTTCAACGTGACGTAAACGTGATATTGAAATCACGTTGCCGCCCCGGCCTGACTCGATCCGAGCCGCCCAGCGATACCATTACTAGCTGAGTATGCAGTCGTCATGGCGCGACACTTGCGCTTTGCCTAAGAAACAGCCGCTTGCCTGATTGCACTCTAGGGCCGCGTTGCCGCCGAGCGACAAACAGGTGGGCCAGCGACGCAATAATTCGTTGTTTTGCATCACCTATGCGTTTGGCATGGACGTTGCTAAAAACAGTCGACTGACTTTACGCGGCTGCTCGGACAACTTTATGCGGAATTGCTGGATCTTCTTTCGCGACGTGTTTGGTTATTGGCAGTGGGAAAGGCACGGCGATGACATGGTCGCGGTTGAATCATCCGATGCGCCTTTTGAGGATGCTGGCGAGTGCCGGCACGATGCCATTCAGCGCGGATATCTGCCGATGATGCACGCGGCGATTTTCCCCCCCGAGTTCGAGAGTTCGCCCTCTAGTGAGCGCTGCCGCGTGGCGTACCTCCCGTCTTCCCTGCGGGAAACTACGGGAAATTGACCGCTTTCCCGGCGCCAAGCGAGCGAGGGCGGGCCTATACCTAGCTTCGGGGCATGTTCCTTGCAAGTTTTTATCGTAGCCACTGAGCGACCGGGAGCGAGCCGCGCACGGCGCCTTCCCGGCGGTGGTTCGATGTTCCTGTCACTACGTCTCCCGGAGGTCTTTCTATGAAGCACGGCACTCTGAGCGTTATCGCTCGCATACTCGTCATCACGCTGACGTTGTTGTCGTTTCAGACCGCCCGCGCGGGCATGATCGCCACGCCGCAGGCCACAGACGCCCAGCGCTCCGCGGTCATCGGCGTCATCGATCGTGCGGACGTGTCCCGGCAGTTGCAGGCGATGGGGCTGGATCCCCAGGCCGCGAAGGACCGCGTCGCCGCGCTGAGCGATGAAGAAGTGAGCGCGCTGTCCGGCAAGCTCGAATCGCTGCCTGCCGGCGGTATCAGCAACTGGTGGATAGGCGTTATCGTGGTCGCGATAATCGGCGCGGTAGTGTGGGCGAACTACGGCTGGAAAACGCGGTAGAAGGAACCGGCGCGCGCCTCGCGGCGTGCGTTCGTGAAGTCAGGCGGCGCCCGCCGTATGCGGCTGTGGCGCCGCATCTGCGTGCGGGCTCCCGGCGGTTTCGTACACCACGCGGTTCTTGCCTTCCATTTTCGCGCGGTACATGAGCCGGTCGGCCGAAGACAGCACCGCGTCTTCGCTCGCCGGCGGCGCTTCGAACACCACGACGCCGACGCTGAACGTGACCCTGAAATCCTGCGATGCGGTCGCCATGTTGAGCGCGTCGAGCAACTGGTCGATGACGGTCTGCGCAGCCGCGAGGCCCGTCTTCGGCAGCAGCATCGCGAACTCGTCGCCCCCGAGGCGCGCCACGACGTCGGTCTTGCGCAGTGCTCTCTTGAGCGTGTCCACGATCACGCCGAGCAGCAGGTCGCCCGCGCGATGGCCGAACCGGTCGTTCACGGACTTGAACTCGTCGCAGTCGATGTACGCGACGGCGAACGGACCGCCCTCGCGGCGATGGCGCGACAGCTCGACGCCCAACGCCTCGTAGAATCCCATGTTGTTCAGTGCGCCCGTGAGGTAGTCGACCCGGGCATGGGTGCGCTCGCGCTCGTGCACGAGCTTCAGCCGCGCCACCAGAGCGATGAGCAGGCACGCCGAGAGCAATGTGTTGAAATTCGTGACGATGAAATACGCCGGCCGCGAGTAAGGGTGGCCCAGCACCGTGCCGATGGCGATCTGGTTGAGCGACGACAGCAACGCGAACACAAGGCCCGCGCGCCAGCCGCTGTGCCAGGTGACCAGGCAGAACACGATCACGTAGAACGGGTTGAGACTGAGCTCGTAGCTCGTGAGCCAGTCGGCGATGGCGATGAGCACCCATGCGACGCCGGCAATTGCGATCGCGTGCCGACGGCTGCGAAGAGCGCTGTCCGTGAAGCGCTCCAGGGTGCGTCTGAGCAGGGCGTACGGCATGTGAAGCTCCCGGCACGCTAGAATTGCGGGCCGCGACGAGCATGATACTGTGCCGGGGCCGCGCCATTCAATGCGAATACGCACGTTCACGCGCGAAGGGAGGAGGATCTTATGATGCTGTACCGATCGGCCGCGACGGCGGCCGCATGCGTCCTGCTGGCGATCTCTGCGGCGCGCGCCGAGTATCCCGAGCGTCCGGTGCGCGTCATCGTGCCGTTCGCCCCCGGCGGGAACGTCGATCTTTCTGCGCGCACGCTTACGCCGGGCATGGCCGAAAACCTCGGCCGCTCCATCGTGGTGGACAATCGCGCGGGCGCCGGCGGCGCGGTCGGCGCGGAAATCGTCGCGGGCGCGAATCCCGACGGCTACACGCTCCTGGTCGGGTCCACCGGTCTGCTGACAATCGCGCCGATCGTTTTTCCAAAGCTGCAATACGATCCGGTGCGGGATTTTGCCGCGGTCGCCCTGATCTCCGAGGTGCCTCTCGTCATGATGGTCGGTGCCGCCTCGCCCGCGAAAAGCGTGGCCGAGTTCGTCACTCTCGCGCGGTCCGGCGCGCGCGAACTCACGATGGCTTCATCGGGAAATTTCTCGACCGGCCAGCTCGCCGGCGCGCTGTTCCAGAACGTTACCGGCGCGCGCCTCGTGCATGTGCCTTACAAGGGCTCGAGTCCCGCGGTGACGGACCTGATCGCCGGGCACGTGGACGTGATCTTCGACCAGATGTCCTCGGCACTGGGCTCCCTCCGTAGCAACCGGCTGCGCGCTCTCGCAATCACGGCAAAGGCGCGCGCTCCCGAGCTGCCCGACGTCCCGACCATGCATGAAGCGGGCGTGTCGGGCGTGGAGGCGGGAACCTTCACCGCGCTGCTCGCGCCGGCGCGCACGCCGCGCGACATCGTGCGGCGACTCAATCAGGCCGCATCGCACGTCCTTTCCGGAAAAGCGGCGCGCGCATCGTTTGCGAAGCAGGGCGCGCACATTCTGGAGAGCACGCCCGAGACCGCCGGAAAATACATTGCAGACGAGCTCGCGAAGTGGCGCCGCGTGGTGCGCACCGCGGGGATCAAGCCGGAGACACCGTAGCGCTGCCGGATGCACGGCCCGAACCGCCCTGCGTGAGGCACCCGAAATATGGTTTAATGCCTCACCTGCACGAGCGGCATACGAACAAAGGAGCGAGCGACATGCCACATGCCATACGCATTCATGAGATCGGCGGACCCGAAACCATGCGCTGGGAAGAAGTCGAGGTCGGACCGCCGGGACCCGGACAGGTCCGCGTCCGCAACACGGCCATCGGTCTCAACTACATCGACACCTATCACCGCAGCGGCCTGTATCCCGTGCCCATGCCTGCGATACTGGGCTCGGAAGGCGCGGGCATCGTCGAGGCGGTCGGCACGAAAGTGAAGGGCTTCAAGCTCGGCGATCGCGTCGCGTACGCACAGCCGATAGGCGCGTATGCGGAGACGGTGTTGCGGCCGGTGGACCGCCTGGTGAAAATTCCCGCGGGGATCGACGACCGCGTCGCCGCTGCGATGATGCTGAAGGGCATGACGGCGTGGTATCTGTGCCGCCGCACCTATCGTCCGAAAGCGGGCGAGACGGTGCTGGTGCATGCTGCCGCCGGCGGTGTGGGACAGATCCTCTGCCAATGGCTGAAGCATCTGGGCGTGACGGTGATCGGCACGGTCGGCAGCGAAGAAAAAGCCGCGCTCGCGAAGAAAGCCGGCTGCAAGCACGTGGTCGTGACGGCGAAGGAATCGTTCGTCGACCGCGTGAAACAGGTGACGAAGGGCAAGGGCGTGCCGGTCGTGTACGACGGCGTCGGCAAGGATACTTTCGCCGGGTCGCTCGATTGCCTGGTGCCGCGCGGCCTGATGGTGAGCTTCGGCAACGCCTCGGGCGCGGTGCCGCCGGTGAACATCGGGATACTCGCGACGAAAGGCTCGCTGTTCCTCACGCGGCCCACGCTCGTGCATTACACCGCGACGCCGGAAGATCTCGCGGCGGCCGCAAGAGATCTCTTCGCCGTGGTCAAGAAAGGCGCCGTCAAGATCGCGATCAATCAGACGTACCCGTTGCGCGAGGCCGCTCAGGCGCACCGCGATCTCGAGGCGCGGAAGACCACCGGCTCCACGGTGCTGTTGCCTTAAGACGCGCGACGTGAACGTCATTCGACAGACCGGGTGCGTGCTGCTCCTCGCCTTGTGCGCGGGGAGCGGATGCGCGCTGCGGTCGCAGCCGCAAAGCGAAGTGCAGAGCGCACGCACTGCGGGAGCGACACTCGAAGCGCGGCAGCAACAGACCGGCGCGGCGTACCGCACGCTGCAACAGGTGCGCTACGAGACACGGCTCGCGGAGCAGGATTACCTCAATGCCAGGGCCGCTCACGAGCGCGCTACGCGCGAGCTGGATGCGGCGACGAAGGCGTATACGGCTGCGCAGGCGCGCGAGAAGGCCGCGGAGGCGGACTACGAGCGCGGGCTGCGGTCGGTCGACGAGATCTCTGGCGCCAAGGCCGGGTCTCGCGCACGATGAGACTCCCGCGCTGATGCGTCTTACCGGATAAGCGTTTCGCATGTTGCCTCTGGACCAGCTTCCCCCGCCGCGCGGGCGGCGTGCTGCGCCGCTGCTTGCCGGCATCAGGATCGTCGACCTCACGACTTCCATTGCCGGGCCGTACGCCACGATGTTGCTGGGCGACTTCGGCGCCGAGGTGGTCAAGGTAGAGCGCCCCGGGCGCGGCGACGATTGTCGCGCGTGGGGTCCGCCGTTTCTCGACGGCGAATCGTTGTGGTTCCTCAGCGTGAACCGCAACAAGCGCAGCATCACGCTGGATTACAGCGGCGACGCAGGCCGGGCCGTCCTGTACGAGCTGGTGAAGCGCGCCGATGTGGTCGTGGTCAATCTCGTGGCGCGCGCACAGAAGAAGCTCGGCATAGACTACGCCGCGCTGAAGTCGGTGCGCGAAGATCTCGTGTTCGTCTCGCTCACCGGCTTCGGGCTCGACGGCGCGCGCAGCGACTATCCCTGCTACGACCTCATCGCCGAAGGCTACAGCGGCGTCATGGACCTCACCGGCGAAGCGCAATCGCCGCCGCAGAAAGTCGGCACGCCCGCCGCGGATCTCATTTCCGGCATGGACGCCGCCATGGCGACACTCGCGGCGCTGATCGATCGCATGCGCACCGGCCGCGGTCACGTCGTCGACGTCGCGATGGTCGACAGCATGACGCGCTTCATGGCGCCGCGTATCGTGCCCTACCTCGGTAGCGGCACGGTGCCTCAGCGCACCGGCGCGAGGGACAGCGTCATCGCGGTGTACCAGACATTCGATACGCAGGACGATCCGCTCACGCTCGGCCTTGGCAACGATGCCATCTGGAAGCGCTTCTGGGCGGCCGTGGGGCGGCCTGAATTCGGCGAAGACCCTCGCTATGCGACCAATACGCAGCGGCGCGAGGCGAGAGCCGAGATCGTCGCCGAAATTCAGCGCGTGCTGCTGCAGCGGCCGCGTGACGCGTGGCTGCAGTGTTTCGCGGCGGCCAAAGTGCCCGCCGGGCCGGTCAATCGCGTCGACCAGGTCGCGAGCGATCCCGAGCTCATCGCGCGTGGCCTGCTGTTCACCGCCGATGTCGACGGGCGGCGCATTCCCCAGGTCGGGCTGGGCATAGGGGTCGACGAAGCCGCGAATGCATTCGCGCTTGCGCCGCCGCGCCTGGGCGAGCACACGGACGCGGTGCTTCGCGCGTGGCTCGGGTACGACGATGATGCCATCGCGCGATTGCGCGAGCGGAAGCTGATCTGATCCGTCGGGGCGTAAAATACGCGGCTACACACGCATGGAAGGTCCTCGTATGGCGATCCAGCTCCAACGTCTCGACGAATTCGCCCTCATCACCATCAACCGCCCCGATGCGCTCAATGCACTGAACGTCGCGTTGCTCGGCGATCTCGGGCGCGCGATCGACGAAGCGGCCGCTGGCACGGCGCGCGCGCTGCTCGTCACCGGCGCGGGCGCGAAAGCGTTTTGTGCGGGCGCCGACATCAAGGAGCTCGTCGGCCGGACGCCGGCCGAGCACAAGCGCGGCATGGAATACGGACAGTCGATTTACGCGAAGCTCGATGCGCTGCGCATACCGTCGGTCGCCATCGTGAACGGCTATGCCTTCGGCGGCGGGCTGGAGCTTGCGCTTGCCTGCACTTTCCGGCTCGCGACGGCCAACGCGCGCATGGCGCTACCCGAGATCAAGCTCGGCGTCATTCCGGGGTATGGCGGCACGCAGCGGCTGCCGCGCATCGTGGGAGAGGCGCGCGCCCTGGAAATGATCATGACCGGGCGCGCGGTTGACGCCGACGAGGCTGCGCGCATCGGGCTCGTGCATCGACTGGTCGACGGCGATGCGGTGGCGGCGGGCATTGCGTTTGCGCGCGAGTTCGGGCGCCACAGCCTGCCGGTGCTCGACTGCGCACGCAGCGCGGTGCGCCGCGCGCTCGACACGCCGCTGCACGAAGGACTGAAAATCGAAGCGGATCTGTCCGGCATCGCTTACCAGACACAGGACGCCGCCGAAGGCATGGCGGCGTTCATCGAGAAGCGCAAGGCGCAGTTCAAGGACAGCTGAGCCGCCGCCCCTTCACTTACCCGCAACAGCGTCGACGCGCCGCAAGCTGAGCCGGCGTGCCGGCGCGTTCTTCGCACACTTCATATCCAAGAGCAAAGGAGCACAACGGTGCAGGCATTGGTCGTCCAGGAGCATGGGCCTATCGAATCGCTGACGCTGATGGAGCGTCCCGATCCGGTCCCCGGTCCCGGCGAGGTTCTCGTCGACGTACACGCAGCGAGCATCAATTTTCCGGATCTGCTGGTGATCAACGGCACGTACCAGTTCCTGCCGCCGCAGCCGTTCAGCCCCGGCAAGGACTTCGCAGGCATGGTGTCCGCCATAGGGCCCGGGGTCACGCAGCGCAGGCCCGGCGATCGCGTGAGCGCGCAGATCGAGTACGGCGCGTATGCGCAGAAGTGCGTGGTGCGCGAGAAGAACTGCCACGTCATCCCGGACAGCATGAGCTACGCCGACGCGGCGGCGATGGGGCTCGTGTATCTCACTGCGCATTTCGCGCTGGTGGAGCGCGCGCGTTACCGCGACGGCGAGGTAGTGATGATCACCGGCGCTGCCGGCGGAGTAGGCCTTGCCGCAGTGCAGGTCGCAAAGGCACTGGGCGCCACGGTGATCGCGACGGTGAGCACCGACGAGAAGGCGGCGCTTGCCCGCGCGAACGGCGCGGATCACATCGTGCGCACCGACGTCACCGACTTGCGCGAATCGCTGCGCGAGCAGGTCTCGCAGGCGATCGGCAAGCGTGGCGTGGACATCGTCGTCGACTCGGTTGGCGGCGACGTGTTCGATGCGAGCCTGCGCACCATGGCATGGTCGGGCCGCGTCGTGGTGGTGGGCTTTGCGAGCGGGCGCATTCCGGAGATCAAAGCGGGTTACCTGCTGGTGAAGAATATCTCGCTCATCGGGCTGCAGTGGAGCAGCTATCGCGAGCGCGCGCCGGATCATGTGCGCACCGTGCAGCAGGAGTTGTTTCGCTGGTACGAGCAGGGGAAGGTGCGGCCGCACGTCATGGCAACGTACCCGCTCGGCCGCTACCTCGACGCGCTGCGGGCAGTGCGGGAACGCGCGGTCCAGGGTAAGGTCGTCATTGCGCTGCGCGACGAAGAGGCCGGCGCGGTCGAGCGGCAGTTTCGCGTCAGCGGCGGGCGCTAGCGTCGTATAATGCTCCTGTCATGGCGCGCTTTCATGCAAATTGCGACACCGTGGCATTCCGCTGACGTCGCCGATAGGCGACAAAATGCATTTAGTCGCAGCAAGCGTCAACGCGCCCGTAGCGAAGGCGTTGATGGCAATGTCCCGCTGGGACTCATATATCAAGGAGACCGAAATGAGCAAACTGCTGAGCATCCTCGTTGCCGTTGCCTTTGCCGCTGCCACCGGCGCTGCTGTTGCTGCGGAGAAAGCGACGCCCGCGACGCCCGCCACCCCGGCGACGTCGGCCAAAGGCGATGCAACCAAAGCGACCCCGGCGACGCCCGCCACGCCCGCAACCCCGTCCGCCAAAGCCGATACGAAAGGCGACGCCAAGGCTGACGTGAAGGCCGGCGCGAAAGCCGAAGGCAAAGCCAAAGGCGCGAAGAAAGCCGAAGAGAAGTCGAAGAAGTAATCGCGTCATCGACGCGACGCATGCCGGATGATCTTCTGCCGGTGTGCCGAAGAGCAGGACGCCTCAGCGCTTCCTGCTCTTTTTGTTTGCGCGGCGCGCTCGCGGGCGACAGCGCTTAGCGCGCCCGATCGCGAGGGAGTAAGATGCTGCTGCTTCGACTCTCTGTGACGCTGCGCCATCATGAACTACATCGACCCCTGCACCGGCGCCACTTACGGCCTGGACATCGCGCGCTGGAAATCCGACACCGGCGGTTACCTCAACCTCGGGCCTGCCCCGGGCCTGCGCCGTAGCGACATCGATGCGAGCGTGTATTCGGTATGGCGTTATGCGCGCGCGCTGCTGGTGGATCGCGCTGACGCGGTGACGATGGGCGAAGGCTGGACGCCGCTCGTGCGGCGCGATTGGCAAGGGCTGCCCGTGCACTGCAAGCTCGAATTCATGATGCCGACGGGCTCGTTCAAGGACCGCGGCATGACGGTCATGGTGAGCTATCTCAGGAGCCGCGGCATCGATGCGGCGCTGGAAGACTCGTCGGGCAATGCGGGCGCTTCGCTTGCGGGCTATGCCGCGGCTGCGCACATGCGCTGCCGCATCCTCGTGCCGGAAACCGCGTCTTATCCCAAGATCGCGCAGATCGCGGCATACGGGGCGGATGTCGTCACGATACGGGGCTCGCGGCAGGACGTCGCCGACGCCGCCATTGCGCAAAGCGCAGAAATTTTCTACGCGAGCCACAACTGGCAGGCGTTCTTCGTCGAAGGCACCAAGACGCTCGCGTACGAGCTGTGGGAGCAGTGCGGGTTCGAGGCGCCCGACAACGTGATCGTCCCGTTGGGCTACGGCTCGAGCATACTGGGGTGCGCCCGCGGGTTCGAGGAGCTGGTGCGCAATGGAGAGATCCCGCGCATGCCGCGCCTGTTCGGTGTGCAGGCGGCCAACTGCGCGCCTTATTACGCGGCGTACCGGGCAGGCGCTGAAGCGCTCGTTCCGATGGAGATACGAGCCACCGTCGCGGAGGGCATAGCGTCGTCGAAGCCGACGCGGGTGCGCGAAGTGCTCGCCGCGGTGCGCGCATCGTCGGGCAGCATCGTTGCGGTCACAGAGGAAGAGATCGTGGCCGCGCTCGGCGCGCTGGCGCGCGAAGGGCTGTACGTCGAGCCGACCTCCGCGGCCGCCGCCGCCGGCCTTACGCAGCTCATCGCGAGCGGCGCAGTGCGCGGCGATGAGACGACGGTGCTGGTGCTGACGGGATCGGGACTGAAGGCATCGGAGCGCATCGGCGAGCTGCTGAAGCTCAAGGCGCGCGACGCGTAGCTCACTTCGCGGCGGGGCGCGCGGCCCCGCCGCGCTGCATCATGCGACGCCGTGCTTCTTGAACCACTCCTGCATGCGTCGCCAGCCGTCCTCGGCCGCTTCCTTGCGATAGCTCGGGCGGTAGTCGGCATAGAAGGCATGCGGCGCACCGTCGTACACCACGATTTCGCTCGCGCTGTTGCCCGCTGCTTTGAGCGCTGCGCGCATCTGCTCCACGCTTTCGACGGATATGCCCGCATCCGCGCCCCCGTAAAGCCCGAGCACCGGCACCTTGAGGTAAGGCGCGAGCTCGATCGGGTAGGCGGGCTGCAGCGGCGCTTTTTGCGGCGCGACGAGCCGGCCGTACCAGGCGGCGGCCGCTTTCACTTTCGGGTTGTGCACGCAATAGGTCCACGTGATGCGGCCGCCCCAGCAGAAGCCCGTGATGCCGAGCTTCGCGGTATCGGCGCGTCCCGTTGCCTGCGCATACACCACGGAGGCGTCGAGGTCCGACATCACCTGGCTGTCGGGCACGTGGTTGACCACCTTCGCGAATATCTCCTGGTTGTCGGTGAACTGCGTGACGTCGCCCTGGCGGTGGTAGAGGTCCATCGCGATCGCGAAATAGCCGAGCTTGGCCAGACGCCGGCACACGTCCTTGATGTGCTCGTGCACGCCGAAGATTTCCTGCACGACGAGCACCACCGGAAACTTGCCGTTGCGATCGGGCAGCGCGCGATAGGCCGGAACTCGTCCCGTCATCGTATCGACCTGCACCTCGCCGGCGACGAGCCCGTTCGTGTCGGTGCTGATCGTCGTCGATGCGATCGGCTGCACCAGCTTTGCAAAGCCTTGCGGCAGCAGGCCGGTGACCACATCGCGGACACCGGGTAACGCAGGGAAAGGCGGCATGACGCCGCCAAGCATGGTTGCGCTCATTGCGGGCTCCTCTCGACGTGCATGTGCGTTGAATGCGGAGGCGCAGTATAGCAGCTTGACACCCGATTCCCGCGCACATAGATTCGAAGAGCCTCCTCATGACATCTCGAACGGCGCGGGCATGCGCGCTTGCTCGGCACAGCGCAGCAGGATGCGCGGCGCCTCGGAAAAGGACCACATCATGATCAGCACAAGGCGGTATGCGCGCGCCATGGCGGCGTTGCTCCTGTTCTCCAGCGGCATCGCGAGCGCGCAGGCGTGGAAGCCCGAGAAGCCGGTGGAGATCATCATCGGCACCAGCGCCGGCGGACCGCAGGATCGCACCGGACGCATGGTGCAGAAGATATTGCAGGACATGAAGCTCGTGTCTACGCCGGTCACGGTGGTGAACCGGCCGGGCGGTGGCGGCGCGGTGGCGCTCAGCTACCTCAACCAGCATCAGGGCGACGGCCACCACCTGATGATCAACGCGATTTCGCTGCTCACGAATCACATCACGGGCAAGTCGCCGCTCAACTACACCCACTTCACGCCGATCGCCATCATGGGCATCGAGTACGTCGCGCTGTCGGTGCGCGCCGACTCGCCGCTGAAAAGCGGCAAGGACGTCGTCGAGCGGCTGCGCAAGGATCCTTCGAGCTTGAGCGTCGCGATCGGCACCGCGCTTGGCAACGCAACGCATCTTTCGTTCGCCATCGCGATGAAGGCGGCAGGGGTGGACATCAAGCGGCTGAGAACGGTGGTGTTCAATTCCGGCGGCGAGTCGATCACGAGCGCGCTGGGCGGACACGTCGATGTCGCGGCGAGCGCGCCGTCGAGCGTGCTGCCGCAGGTGCGCGGCGGCAAGATGCGCATCCTCGTCATCGGTGCGCCGCAGCGCCTCCCCGGCGATCTCGCGGGCGTGCCGACGTGGAAGGAGCTCGGCGTGAATTCGACCTTCGACCTGTGGCGCGGCCTCGCGGGGCCCAAGGGAATGACGCGGGCGCAGATCCAGTACTGGGATGACGCGTTGTCGAAAGTCGTCAAGAGCGAGGAGTGGAAGAAGGAGCTCGAGCGCTTCGACATGGTGAACGTCTACAAGAACAGCGCCGACACCGCGAAGCACTGGAAAGCGGAGTACGACGAGGTGAAAGGCGTTCTTGCCGAGCTCGGGCTCGCCAAATGACAGGGCGGGGCGCGCAATGCGCCCCGCACGTCAGAGCGCCAGCGAGACTTCCTCTTTACCGACGACCAGGGTGGTGCCGAGGCGGGTGGTGCGCCGCGTAATGCCTTCGAGCGCTTCGCCTTCCTTCGACAGATCGCAGAAGTAGGTCTCGTTGTTGTCGTTGTGCCGCACCAGGCGAAACGCCGCTTCCTTGACCTCGCCGCCCTCGACTTTCACGCGGGCGAGCATGCCGACCCAGTCACCGTGCTTGCGTCCGTAATGACCGGTGTGGAACGAGAAGCTGCCCAGGCCATAGAAAATCGGCTTGCCGCGGTACACCTCGACCGGCAGCGAGTAATGCGGCCCGTGGCCGATCACCATGTCGGCGCCCGCGTCGATTGCTGCGTGCGCGGTTTCGGTCATGTACTGCAGCACGTCTTCCAGCAGCCCCCAGTGGTGCGAGGCGACCACGATGTCCGCCTCCTTCTTCAGTGCAGCGATTTCTTCGCGCAGCTGCGCGAGGTACGCGGGGTCGGTCCAGGTGATGATCTCCGGTGGCACGCCGGGGCGGTTGGCCGGCGGAATCTCGGGCCGCAGCTTGTGTGACGGCACGTGATAGGCCGTGTGGCCTTTCAGCGCGGCAACCCCCGGCGTGTGCTCGCCGGCTTCGTGATTCGTCGGCCAGTACACCGAGGTGCGCTGCAGATAGCCCACGCGCACGCCGCGATGCTCCACGATCGCAGGCGCGCGTGCCGCAGTCCGGTTCGCGCCGCTGCCGGTGTGCCTGATGCCGGCGCGATCGAGCTCCTGCAGCGAGCCGAGTATGGCTTCCCGGCCGTAATTGACGTTGTTCGCCGTGCCCACGGCAGCGTAGCCCGCGGCGCGCAGGCCCTCGACCATCTCCGGTGCGGCACAAAATCCTTCGTCGGTGACCGAGCGCTGGCCCGGCGGCGCGTAGAAGCAGCATTCGAGATTGCCGAACAGCACGTCGGCCTGCTGCAGCACCGGCTTCACGCGCACGAACGGCGCTTCCGGGCGGGTGACGTTCATGAGATTGATGTCACCGGTAAACATCAAAGTGGTGGCCATGCGATGCTCCTGCGTTGGGGCAGCGCACGATGGTACACCACGGGCCGGGGCGTGACCGCCGCCGGCCCGCATTGCGGAACGCTATGCTTCGAGCAGCCCGGCGCAGGTGAGCTCGGCGCGTCCGCCCGAGCGGCGCGCGGCCTGCACTGCGGCGTGCCGCTGGCGTTTGTTCTCGACGATGACGCGCGCGAGCGTGTCGGCATCGTAGGCGACCAGCAGATGCGACTGGTGTCGCCTGATGTATTCGCTCACGCGCTCGTGCTCGTCGGCGACGCGCGAGAGCCTGCTGAACGTCTTCGCGTCCCACTGCCAGCGGAACCCGAGGTCCCAGAACGCGCCGTTGTACGCATCGAGCTCGGCGCTGTCGATACTGTTGTCGCTGAAATACCCCATGGCCGCCTCCTGTCCGTAGAAGTTGCGTCCATCCTAGTCGGGCCCAATCATAAACAAAAATTAAAGCTCGTTATGACACGCATAAGCATTCATTTATACTTAGCGGCATGCTCAACAACGCGACGTTCCGCCAGCTCCGTGTGTTCGAGGCCGTCGCCCGCCACTCGAGCTATTCGCGCGCCGCCGAGGAGCTGCATCTCACGCAGCCGGCGGTGTCGATACAGGTGCGGCAGCTCGAGCACCACGCCGGGCTGCCGCTGTTCGAGCAGCTCGGCCGCAAGGTGCACCTCACCGCCGCCGGACGCGAGCTGCGCGCGTATTGCCTCGCCATCCTGCAGCAGTTCCGCGAAGCGGAAGAGGCGCTCGCGGCGCTGAAAGGCATACGTGGCGGCAAGCTGTCCATCGCCGTGATCAGCGCCGGCGATTATTTCTTTCCGCGGCTGCTGGCCGAGTTCTGCGGCCGCCACGAAGGCGTGACGGTCGATCTCACCGTGGACAATCGCGTGGAAGTTGTCAGGCGCCTTCTGGACAATGCCACCGACCTTGCGATCATGCTGCGCCCGCCGGAGGGCAGCGACATGCATGCGGAGCCGTTCGCGCCGCAGCCGCAGGTCATCGTGGCTGCTCCGACGCACGTGCTCGCTCGCCGGCGCCGCATACCGCTTGCCGCGCTTGCCGACGAGCCGTTCGTGATACGCGAGCGCGGGTCCGATACGCGCATTTCGATGGACGAGGCGTTCGCGGAGCGGCACTTCAAGCCCAAGGTCGCGATGGAGATCAAGAGCTTCGAGACCATCAAGCAGGCCGTGATGGCGGGGATGGGGGTGAGCTTTCTCTCCGCCCACACCATTGCGCAGGAGCTCGAGCTCGGACGTCTCGCCGTGTTGCGGGTGGAAGGGCTGCCCGTAGTGCGCAGCTGGCACGTCGTGCATCTGGCGCGCAAACGCCTGCCGCCGGTCGCCGCCGCGTTCAAGGCGTTCCTGCTGGCCGAGGGCCCGCACCTCGTTAAGGCCTTGACCGCGCTTCCGCGCAGATGATTCTGCGCTCTTGACAGTGCCTGCACGGGACGCCAAGCTGGCGGCCGTCTGCCCCGTATACCGCGGCGTCATAGAAGGAGTAAGCGATGTTCAAGAACATCCTGGTCCCGACGGACGGCTCGGAGCAGTCCCAGACCGCGGTGCGAATGGCGGTAAGTCTCGCGAAGCTTCACGGAGCGCGGCTCACAGGCATACACGTCATTCCGGACTACCACCTGCTGATTGCCTACGAAGGCGCCTTCGACCCGATAACGGAAGAACGCATCGAGGAAGAGGCGAAGGCGCGCGCGGCCAGCTATCTCGCGTCCATCGAGGAGGCGGCCTCGCGCGAGGGCGTCGCATGCCGGACGGTGTGCGAGACCAGCGATCATCCGTACGATGCCATTCTGCGCGCGGCGGAAGCACAGGCATGCGACTTGATCGTGATGACTTCGCACGGGCGCAAGGGGCTCGCCGCCGTTCTCCTTGGCAGCGAAACCCGCAAAGTCCTCACGCACGCCAAGATGCCGGTGCTGGTGGTGCGCTGACCGCATTAGATTTTCTCAGTTCAGCACGTAGATAATTTATAGTGCGAAGCAGCAAGTTCGTCTTGCGCCGTGTCGGTCGCAAGAGCATAATTCAATCGTGCTGCTGCTCTCAGCGGCGGTACACTCCTCCAAAATCCTCCTCCTTTGGTGGAACTTTTAGCGCAACCTCTTCAGGTTGCGCTTTTTTTTTGCCCGCTGGATTTCCTAACCCGAGTTGTGGCGGACAAAGCGCGCTGCATCGCAGCATTCCGCATTGCTGCGGCCGGTCGGGTGGCTTAGCGGCGTTGCCAATCTAATCCGGGGCAATCGCCCCGGTTTGCTATACTTTTCCCGCGTTCCATATTCCGCCGTCCGCATTCCGTACCGCAAACGCAGAAGCGCCGACGCTTGCCCCGGGCGTGTGGTGAATATTGACTGCGGTCAAGGCTACCGGCACCGCCGCTGTAATAGATTCCAGCCTCGGCCAACGACAGCTTGAGCATCAAGACAAGGTCACCAATGAAAATTCACGAGTATCAGGCGAAGGAAATTCTGAGGAAGTACGGCGTCGCCACGCCGCGCGGCGTGCCGTGCTTCTCCGTCGACGAAGCGCTTGCCGCGGCGAAGGAGCTGGGCGGCAAGGTGTGGGTGGTGAAGGCGCAGATCCATGCGGGCGGACGGGGCAAAGGCGGCGGTGTGAAGCTCGCGCGCTCCATGGACGAGGTGCGCCAATATGCGAGCTCGATACTTGGGATGCGGCTGAAGACGCACCAGACCGGTCCGGAAGGCCAGAAAGTGCGCCGCCTGCTGATCGAAGAGGGCGCCGACATCAAGAAGGAGCTCTACCTCGGCCTGGTCGTCGATCGCGGCACGCAGGCGGTGTGCGTGATGGCGAGCTCCGAAGGCGGCATGGACATCGAGGAAGTCGCGGCGAAGACGCCGGAGAAGATACACAAGGTGTTCGTCGATCCCGCGACGGGGCTGAAGGACGGCGAGGCGGACGATCTCGCGAAGAAGATCGGCATACCGGCGGGCAGCATCGCCCAGGCGCGCGCGGCGCTGCAGGGCCTCTACAAGGCGTTCTGGGACACCGACGCGTCTCTCGCGGAGATCAATCCTCTGATTCTCACCGGCAGCGGCGCAGTGATCGCGCTCGATGCCAAGATGAACTTCGACGACAACGCGCTCTTCCGCCATCCGGACATCGTCGCGATGCGCGACCTGGACGAGGAAGATCCGGCGGAAGTCGAAGCATCCAAGTTCGATCTCTCGTACATCTCGCTCGACGGCAACATCGGTTGCCTCGTGAACGGCGCCGGCCTCGCGATGGCGACGATGGATACGATCAAGCTCTACGGTGGCGAGCCGGCGAACTTTCTCGACGTGGGCGGTGGCGCCACGACGGAGAAAGTGACCGAGGCCTTCAAGATCATGCTGAAGAACCCCGGGCTCAAGGCCATTCTCGTGAACATCTTCGGCGGCATCATGCGCTGCGACACCATCGCGGAAGGCGTGGTGGGCGCATCGCGCGCGGTGTCGCTCAAGGTTCCGCTCGTGGTTCGCATGAAGGGCACGAACGAGGACATCGGCAAGAAGATTCTTGCCGATTCCGGTTTGCCCATCATTTCCGCGAACAACATGGCCGAGGCCGGCAGCAAGGTCGTTGCCGCAGCGAAAGGAACGCACTGAACATGTCGATACTGATCAACAAGAACTCGCGCGTCGTCACGCAGGGCATCACCGGCAAGACCGGCCAGTTCCACACGCGCACGAGCAGGGAGTACGCGAACGGCAAGGCGTGTTATGTCGCGGGCGTGAATCCGGGCAAGGCAGGGCAGGATTTCGAAGGCATACCGATTTATGCATCGGTCGCGGACGCCAAGGCGAAGACGCAGTGCAACGTCTCGGTGATCTACGTGCCGCCGCCTTTCGCCGCCGCCGCGGTCTGGGAAGCCGTCGAAGCGGACCTCGATGTCGTGATCTGCATTACGGAGGGCATACCGGTGCGCGACATGATCGAGGTGCGCGATCGCATGCGCAAGCAGAAGCGCCGCACCGTGCTGGTGGGGCCGAACTGTCCCGGGGTCATCACTCCCGAGGAGCTGAAGATCGGCATCATGCCCGGTCACATTCACCGCAAGGGTCGCATCGGCGTGGTGTCCCGCTCCGGCACTCTGACGTACGAGGCTGTCGGTCAGCTCACCGAGCTCGGCCTCGGCCAGTCGACGGCGGTCGGCACAGGCGGCGATCCGGTCAACGGGCTGAAGCACATCGATGTCATGCGCATGTTCAACGACGATCCCGAGACCGATGCGGTCATCATGATCGGCGAAATCGGCGGCTCGGACGAAGAGACCGCCGCGCGCTGGGTGAAGGACAACATGAAGAAGCCCGTGGTCGGCTTCATCGCCGGCGTCACTGCGCCGCCCGGAAAGCGCATGGGCCACGCGGGCGCCATCATTTCCGGGGGCAAGGGCACGGCGCAGGAAAAGCTCGCGGTGATGGAAGAGTGCGGCATCAAGGTCACTCGCAATCCCGCGGAAATGGGCAAGTTGCTCAAAGCCGTCCTGAAGTAACGCCAGGCTGAAGCGCCGGCGCGGTCCCGCCGCCTGGTCGGGGCACATCGCGTCGGCGTCGCAAGCTCCAGTCAATCCCGCCGAGACGGGCAGGCTGCTGCGTCGGTCTGGAAGCAATCGGCGCCGCGGCACCGTGCACGCGGTCCCGGCATCGAGTGAATCACCATCTGCATGAGCCGCCCGTCCGGGCGGCGGCAGTGTCAGCGCCGGAGCGCATCTCGTGCACCGGCGGGCGAGGAGGTTGTAGTGGAAGGTGGCATAGGCAAGCGCGGGCGCTCCGGCGCCGGCAAGCCCAAGGGGCGGCCGGTCGATGCGCGCGCGCAGCAGGAAGTGAGCGAAGCACTCGGTGATGCGCCGCGCCGGCGCGATCTGCTCATCGAGCATCTGCACAGAATCCAGGACCGTTACGGCCACATCTCGGCGGCGCACGTCGTCGCGCTCGCGCGCGAGATGCGGCTCGCCATGACGGAAGTGTACGAAGTGGCAACGTTCTATCACCACTTCGACGTCGTGAAGGAAGGCGATGCGATGCCGCCGCCGCTCACGGTGCGCGTGTGCGATTCGCTGTCGTGCGAGCTCGGCGGCGCGAGCGCGCTCATGCAGGACCTGAAGCGCTCGCTCGGCATGAAGGTGCGCGTGATTCCAGCGCCTTGCGTCGGCCGCTGCAACGAAGCGCCGGTCGCGATCGTCGGGCGCAATCCCGTTGCCGCGGCAACGGCAGAGAAGGTGCAGGCCGCTGTCGCCGGCGGCGAGACCGAATGCCCGGTCGCGCCCTACGTCGATTACGCGGAATACCGGCGGCACGGCGGCTACGAGCTCGCGGCGCAGTGTGCGAGCGGCAAGCGCGATGTCGAGAGCGTCATCAAGACGATGGAGAATTCCGGATTGCGCGGTCTCGGCGGCGCGGGATTTCCGGCGGGCCGCAAGTGGCGCATCGTGCGCGCCGAGCCCGGCCCGCGTCTCATGGCCGTCAATATCGACGAAGGCGAGCCGGGCACTTTCAAGGACCGTCACTATCTCGAGCGCGATCCGCACCGCTTCTTCGAGGGCCTGCTCATCGCCGCGTGGGCGGTCGGCATAGCGGAGGTGTACGTCTACCTGCGCGACGAGTACGCCGGGTGCCGTGCGATCCTCGAGCGCGAGCTCGCGGCGCTGACGAAAAATCCGCCTTGTGCGCTCCCTGCCATTTACCTGCGGCGCGGCGCCGGCGCGTACATCTGCGGCGAAGAGTCCGCGATGATCGAGTCGATCGAAGGCAAGCGCGGCATGCCGCGGCTGCGCCCGCCGTACGTTGCGCAAGTCGGCCTGTTCGGCCGCCCGACGCTCGAGCACAACATGGAGACGCTCTACTGGGTGCGCCAGATTCTCGAGCAGGGCGCAGAGTGGTTCACCTCGCATGGCCGCAACGGCCGCAAGGGGTTGCGCTCGTTCTCGGTGTCCGGGCGCGTGAACAAGCCGGGCGTGCATCTCGCGCCGGCCGGGATCACGGTGAAGGAGCTGATCGAGGAGTACTGCGGCGGCATGCTGCCCGGCCACCAGTTTTATGCGTACCTCCCGGGCGGCGCCTCGGGCGGCATTCTGCCGGCGGCCATGGGCGACATTCCACTCGATTTCGATACGCTCAATCCGCACGGCTGCTTCATCGGGTCGGCGGCCGTCATCATCCTGTCGCAGCACGACAGGGCGCGCGATGCGGCGATGAACGTCATGCGCTTCTTCGCCGACGAGTCGTGCGGCCAGTGCACGCCGTGCCGCGTCGGCACTGCCAAGGCAGCGGGGCTCATGGAGCAGAAGCGCTGGGACGGCGCGCTGCTGGAGGAACTTTCCGTCGCGATGGCGGACGCATCGATATGCGGGCTGGGGCAGGCGGCGCCCAATCCCATTCGGTGCGTGATGAAGCATTTTCCCGACGAGGTGAAGTGAATCTGCGCGTGGTGCGCGCCCGGCACGTTCAAGCGCCGGGCGATGCCCCGTTTACGCCGGCTCACGGAGACGACAGATGACAGGAATAACGAACCAGGAACTGGCCGCGATGCCGGTCGAATTCAAGCTGAACGGCAAGGCCGTGGTCGGTTACGCCAACGAGACCATCATCCAGACGGCGAAGCGCCACGGGATCGACGTCCCGCACCTTTGCTACAAGGAAGGCATGCGGCCCGACGGCAATTGCCGGGCGTGCGTGGTGGAAGTGAAAGGCGAGCGTGTGCTTGCCGCGTCCTGCTGCCGCGTTCCGTCGCCGGGCATGGAAGTGACCACCGATTCCCCGCGCGCAGTGCACTCGCAAAAAATGGTGCTGGAGCTGCTGCTGTCCGATATGCCGGACGCGCGGCACACGCTGCACTCCGAGCTCGACGACTGGGCCTCGCGCATGCAGGTCGGCAAGCCGCGGTTCGCGCGGCGCGAGCAGCCGGCGCCCGACCTTTCGCATTACGCGATGGCCGTGAACCTCGACTCGTGCATACAGTGCACGCGCTGCGTGCGCGCCTGCCGCGAGGAGCAGGTGAACGACGTCATCGGCTACGCGTATCGTCACGATGCTTCGAAGATCGTGTTCGACCTCGACGATCCAATGGGCGCGTCCACGTGCGTGGCATGCGGCGAGTGCGTACAGGCCTGCCCCACCGGCGCGCTGATGCCGGCGCGCGGCGTCGGCCTCGCGAAGCCCGACAAGCAGGTGAACTCGGTGTGCCCGTACTGTGGCGTCGGCTGCCAGCTGACCTACAACATCAAGGACAACAAGATTCTGTACGTCGAAGGCGCAGACGGGCCGTCGAATCACAAGCGCCTGTGCGTGAAAGGCCGCTTCGGATTCGACTACGTGCATCACAAGCAGCGGCTGACCAGGCCGCTGATCCGCAAGGCCGGCACGCCGAAGCATGCGGACTTCACGATGGATCCGTCGAATCCGCTGGAGCACTTCCGTGAGGCCACGTGGGAAGAAGCGCTCGATTACGCGAGCGGCAAGCTGAAGAATATCCGCGATGCCACCGGCGGCAAGGGGCTCGCGGGCTTCGGCTCGGCGAAAGGCACCAACGAAGAGGCGTATCTGTTCCAGAAGCTCGTGCGCACCGGTTTCGGCACCAACAACGTCGATCACTGCACGCGCCTGTGCCATGCCTCTTCGGTTGCCGCGCTGATGGAAGCCGTCAATTCGGGCGCGGTCTCCAACCAGGTGAGCGACGTGATGGCCGCGGAGGTGATTTTCCTCATCGGCGCCAACCCGATTTCCAACCATCCGGTGGCCGCGACCTGGATCAAGAACGCCGTGAAGAACGGCGCGACCTTCATCTACTGCGATCCGCGCCGCTCGGAGCTCGCGCGCCACGCGACGCACTTCCTGCAGTTCAAGCCGGATACGGACGTCGCGCTGCTCAACGCGATGATGCACACCATCGTGCACGAAGGCCTGGTGAACGAAGACTTCATCAAGAGTCGCACGATAGGCTATGACGAGCTCAGGAAGAACGTCGAAGGCTACAGCCCCGAGGCGATGGCGCCGGTGTGCGGCATACCGGCCGAGCTCATCAAGCAGGTGGCGCGCACTTACGCCAGGTCGAAGGGCTCCATGATCCTGTGGGGCATGGGCGTGTCGCAGCACGTGCACGGCACCGACAACGCGCGCTGCCTGATTGCGCTATGCATGATGACCGGCCAGATCGGGCGGCCGGGCAGCGGGCTGCATCCGCTGCGCGGGCAGAACAACGTTCAGGGTGCGTCCGACTCCGGTCTGATACCGATGGTCTTTCCCGATTACCAGGCCGTGGGCAACGACGACGTGCGCGCCCGCTTCGAGAAGCTGTGGGGCGCGAAGCTCGATCCCAAGCCCGGTCTCACGGTGGTCGAGATCATGGACGCGACGATAGCCGGGACGATCCGCGGCATGTACATCATGGGCGAAAACCCGGCGATGTCGGATCCCGATGCTCACCACGCGCGCGAGGCGCTGGCGAAGCTCGACATGCTCGTCGTGCAGGAGATCTTCCTGACGGAGACGTGCTATTACGCCGACGTCATACTGCCGGCGACGGCGTGGCCCGAGAAAAGCGGCACGGTGACCAACACCGACCGCATGGTGCAGCTCGGCCGCAAGGCGCTCACGCCTCCGGGCGATGCGCGTGAAGACCTGTGGATCATTCAGCAGCTCGCGCGGCGTCTCGGGCTCGACTGGAACTACGGCAGTCCTGCCGATGTGTTCAACGAGATGCGCCTCGCGATGAAGTCGATCGCCGGGATCACCTGGGAGCGCCTCGAGCGCGAGAACTCCGTTACTTATCCGTGCGAGAACGAAGGCGACCCCGGTAGCCCGGTGGTATTCGTCGAGCGCTTTCCAACCGCGACGGGCAAGGCGAAGCTCGTGCCTGCCGACGTCATACCGGCGGCCGAACGGCCCGACGGAGAATTTCCGCTCGTTCTCATCACCGGCCGGCAACTCGAGCACTGGCACACGGGCGCCATGACGCGCCGGGCGCAGGTGCTCGATGCAATCGAGCCGGATCCCACGGTGTCGGTGCATCCGCTGGATCTCGATGCGATAGGCGCTCGTCCGGGCGACGTCGTCACCGTCGCGTCACGGCGCGGCATCATTTCGCTGTTCGCACGCGCCGATGACGGCATCCCGCGCGGCGCAGTGTTCATCCCGTTCTGCTATTACGAAGCGGCAGCCAATCTGCTCACCAATCCGGCGCTCGACCCGTTCGGCAAGATACCGGAGTTCAAGTACTGCGCGGTCCGGCTCACCAAGGGCGGCGAGCTCACTCCCTTGTCGACCTACGGCGGCGGGCAGGACCTGGCCGCGTTGCGGCGCGCGTAACGTTGCGGCGGCCGTGATCTTGACCGCGGTCAAGAGTCCGGCCCCCGCAACGCGCTTATAGTTAGCGCGCTTCGGTGCGGGGGCACCGGCCAACCAACTAACGTTGCTACTCAAGCACAGAGGAACAGGATCATGCCGCTCTCGGATATCGAAATTGCCCAGGCTGCCAAAATGCAGCGCATCAACCAGGTTGCCGCGAAGCTCGGCATCCCGGATGACCAGCTCGAGCCGTACGGGCACTACAAGGCCAAGGTGTCGCTCGATTACGTCGACAGCCTGAACAAGAAGAAGGACGGCAAGCTGATCCTCGTCACCGCCATCAGCCCGACCCCGGCCGGCGAAGGCAAGACGACGACGACCGTCGGGCTCGGCGACGCGCTCAACAAGATCGGCAAGAAAGCCGTCATCTGCCTGCGCGAGCCCTCGCTCGGGCCGGTGTTCGGCATGAAAGGCGGCGCGGCCGGAGGCGGCTATGCGCAGGTGGTGCCGATGGAAGACATCAATCTCCACTTCACCGGCGACTTCAACGCCATCGCGCTCGCGAACAACCTGCTCGCCGCGGCGATCGACAACCACATCCATCACGGCAACGAGCTCGGCATCGACGTGCGCCGCATCGCGTGGAAGCGCGTGATGGACATGAACGACCGCGCGCTGCGCGAGATCGTCGCCTCGCTCGGCGGCCCGGGCAACGGCTATCCGCGGCAGGACGGCTTCGACATCGTCGTCGCCTCAGAAGTCATGGCGATCTTCTGCCTGTCGACCTCGATACAGGACCTCAAGACCCGCCTGGGCAACATCGTCGTCGGCTACACGCGCGACCAGAAGCCGGTGCGCGCCAAGGATCTCAAGGTTCACGGCGCCATGACGGTGCTGCTGAAGGACGCGCTGAAGCCCAATCTCGTGCAGACGCTCGAGAATAATCCCGCCTTCATTCACGGCGGCCCGTTCGCGAACATCGCGCACGGCTGCAACTCCGTCATCGCGACCAAGACGGCGCTCAAGCTCGCCGATTACGTGGTGACCGAAGCCGGATTCGGCGCCGACCTCGGCGCGGAGAAGTTCATCGACATCAAATGCCGCAAGTCGGGCCTGCGGCCTGACGCGGTGGTCATCGTCGCGACGATACGCGCGCTCAAGTACCACGGCGGGGTCGATCTCAAGGAGCTCAACAAGGAAAATCTGCAGGCCCTCGAGAAAGGCATCGCCAACCTGGAGCGCCACGTCAACAACGTGCGCAACCATTACGGCCTGCCGTGCGTCGTGTCGATCAACAACTTCACCTTCGACACGCCGGCGGAAGTCGAGCTGCTGAAGAAAAAGATGGCTCACCACGAGGCGCCTGTCCTGCTTGCCAAGCACTGGGCGGAGGGCGGCGCGGGCGCTGCCGATGTCGCGCGCGCCGTTGTCGATCTCATCGACAAGACGCCGTCGAACTTCAAGTTCGTGTACGAGGACTCGCTGCCGCTGTGGGACAAGATCAAGGCGATCGCCACCAAGATCTACGGCGCGTCCGACGTCACGGCCGACTCCAAGGTGCGCACGCAGATCAAGAAGCTGCAGGAAGACGGCTACGGCAACTACCCGGTGTGCGTGGCGAAGACGCAGTACTCGTTCTCGACGGATCCTCAGCTGCGCGCTGCGCCGTCGGGCCACGTCATCAACGTTCGCGAAGTGCGGCTCGCCGCCGGCGCCGAGTTCATCGTGATGGTGTGCGGCGACATCATGACCATGCCCGGCCTGCCGAAGGTGCCTTCGGCCGAGAAGATCGACATCACCGAGGACGGCAAGGTCGTCGGGCTGTTCTGACGAGACGTGTGCGTAGCGGTCCTGAAAAGGCCGCTACGCAAGCAGGGTTATGCCGATATAATGGCGCGTGTGCAGTGATGAGAGACAGGCGCGTGATACAGCGTCTGCGGAGCGAGGAACACGGTGGAGCTCGCAAGCCCTGAATTCTGGCTGGCCGTTGCCCAGATCATTCTGATCGACATCCTGCTGGGTGGCGACAATGCGGTGGTGATTGCGCTCGCGTGCAGGAATCTTCCCGACAGCCAGCGCAGGCGCGGGATATTCTGGGGCGTGTTCGGCGCGGTGGGTCTGCGCACCGTGCTCACGCTGTTCGCCGTCGCGCTGCTCGCCGTGCCGTACCTCAAGATGACTGCGGGCATTCTGCTGTTCTGGATCGGCGTCAGGCTCCTCCTCCCGGAGAACGACGAGGGAGGTCACGAGATCGCTGCGCGCACGTCGTTATGGGCTGCCGTGAAGACGATCATCGTCGCGGATTTCGTGATGAGCCTCGACAACGTCATCGCGGTCGCCGCAGCGGCGCGGGACGAGATGATGCTGATCGTGTTCGGCCTGGTGATTTCCATTCCGATCATCGTGTGGTGCAGCCAGCTGGTGCTGAAGCTCATGGAGCGTTTCCCGATCGTCATCACGCTCGGCGGGGCTTTGCTGGGCTATATCGCGGGCGACATGATGACGCGCGATCCGGCGCTCGTGGACTGGCTCGCGGCGCACGCTTCGTGGCTCGAGAATTACCATGTCGCCGGTATATTGGGAGCGCTCTTCGTGGTCGGCGTTGCGCTGTGCGTCGCCGGTTCAGCGAAGGGCAAAGAGCACGGCGGCGTCGAGGTGATCAGCAAGGACGAGCCGTCGGCCGGCTGATGCCTGCCGCCACGTTTGTTTAGAGGAGATTCCGCTATGAAGGTATTGATCCCGGTGGACGGTTCCGACTGCTCGATGCGCGCGATCGATTTCGTCGTTCGCAAGATGCGGCCTTCGTGCGGCGAGCGGCTCGACATCAAGCTGCTCACGGTGCACCCGCCGATTCCCTATCCGCGCGCCGTCGCCGTCATAGGGCACGAGAAGGCGCAGGAGTATTACGAAGAAGAGGGCAACGCGGCGCTGCAGCCGGCGCGCGCGCGGCTCGACCGCGACAAGATCCCGTATCAGGCTCAGATCCGTGTGGGCGAGCCGGGAGAGACGATTGCGCGATATGCCAGCGAGGTTGGCGTCGACCAGATCGTGATGGGAACGCATGGGCGGGGCAGCGTCGGTCGCCTGCTCATGGGCTCCGTTGCAACGAAGGTGGTGCAGCTGGCCGAAGTGCCGGTGTTGCTCGTTAAATAGAGCACAGCTCCGCGCAGCCGTGCCGGGTGCGTCGATGAAATGCTTGCGCAACACAAGTGCATCATCAACAATCAGCACGGCGTAGCGGTTCAACATAAGGAGGAGTCGATGAAGATCAAGCGTGCGTTTACGCGCGGTGCAGTGTTCCTTGCGGCCGTTATCGGCGCAGGCGCGATGCATACCGGGCTTGCGGCTGCCTGGGAGCCGACGAAACCCGTGGAGTTCGTCATTCCGGCGGGCACCGGCGGCGGAGCCGACCAGATGGCGCGCCTCATCCAGGGTATCGTCGCCAAGCACAACCTGATGAAGCAGTCGCTGATCCCGGTGAACAAGTCGGGCGGTGCGGGTGCGGAAGGCTTTCTCGCGGTGAAAGATGCGAAGGGCGATCCACACAAGATCATCATTACACTTTCGAACCTGTTCACCACGCCGCTCGCCACCGGCGTGCCGTTCAGCTACAAGGATCTCACGCCGGTTGCGATGCTGGCGCTCGACCAGTTCGTGCTGTGGGTGAATGCCGACAGCCCGTACAAGACGGCGAAGGAGTATCTGGACGCGGTGAAGAAGGCCGGGCCCAACAAGTTCAAGATGGGCGGCACCGGCTCCAAGCAGGAAGATCAGATCATCACCGTGGCGATCGAGAAGGCCACCGGCACGAAGTTCACGTATCTGCCGTTCAAGGGCGGCGGCGACGTGGCGGTGCAGCTCGTGGGCAAGCACATCGACTCGAGCGTCAACAACCCGATCGAAGCGGTGGCGCAATGGCGCGCAGGGAAGCTGCGTCCGCTGTGCGTGTTCGACAACGACCGCATGCCGTACAAGGCGAAAGTTACCGACAAGCAGTCGTGGAACGACATTCCGACGTGCAAGGAATCGGGTGTTCCGACCGACTACGTCATGCTGCGCGGCGTGTTCATGCCGCCGGGCGTGCACCAGGACGCGGTCAACTTCTACGTCGATCTGTTCAAGAAGGTGCGCGAGACGCCCGACTGGAAGGAATACATGGAGCGCGGCGCGTACAACACGACGTTCATGGCGGGCAAGGAATATCTCGCATGGGTCGAGAAGGCCGAAGCGCTGCATCGCACGCTGATGAAGGAAGCCGGGTTCCTGGCCGCCAAGTAAGGGAAGAAGCCGCGGGTGCCCCCCGCGGCTTTTTTTCGCGTTCCCGCGCAGCACAACCGAAACGTACCTCAACGATACTATGAGCCACGACACGCACCCTGAAGGCACGGACGACCCCGCAGTCGGCACGCTCACCATGGAGCTCGCCGTTGCCGCGCTGCTGTTCACGTTCGGCGCAGCGGTCGCCATTTCGAGCTTCAGCCTGGGCGCCCGGTGGGGCGATGACGGCCCGCAGGCCGGCTATTTCCCGTTCTACATCGGCGTGATCATCTGCATCTGCAGCCTGGTGACTTTCGTGCAGGGCATCGCCGGCAAGCTCGGCGGGAATCGTCCTTTCGTCGATAAAGGACCGCTGCGCCAGGTGATGTCGGTGCTCGTTCCGGCAGCGGTGTACGTGCTGCTGATACAGCTGATCGGCATCTACGTCGCGTCCGCGGTCTACATCACCTTCTTCATGATCTGGCTCGGGCACTATTCCTGGCTGAAGAGCATTTCGCTTGGTGTCGGAGTCAGTGTGTTTGCATTCCTGATGTTCGAGATCTGGTTTCAGGTGCCGCTCTACAAGGGCAGCTTGTTCGACCCACTGAGCTTCCTCGGCTACTAGCCGACCGCGCACCGGACGGGGGGAGATAGTTTTGGAAGAAATCAACGCGCTGTTCCACGGCTTCGCGGTCGCGCTGACGCCGTTCAACATGATGCTGATGTTCCTCGGTATCACGCTCGGCGTGATCATCGGCGTGCTGCCGGGCCTCGGCGGCGCAAACGGCATTGCGATCTTGCTGCCGCTCACCTTCACGATGCCGCCGACCTCGGCGATCATCATGCTGTCGTGCATTTACTGGGGCGCGCTGTTCGGAGGCGCCATCACCAGCGTGCTGTTCAACATCCCGGGCGAGCCGTGGTCGGTGGCGACGACCTTCGACGGCTATCCGATGGCGCAGCAGGGGCGCGCCGGTGAAGCGCTGACGGCCGCCTTCACGTCTTCGTTCGTCGGCGCGTTCGTCGCGGTCGTGATGATCACGTTTCTCGCGCCGCTGGTCGCGCGCTTTGCGCTGGAATTCGGGCCGCCGGAATTCTTCTCGGTCTATTTCCTGACCTTCTGCAGCTTCGTCGGCATGGGCAAAGGCTCGCCGTTCAAGATCATCACGGCGATGATGCTCGGCTTTGCGCTCGCCGCAGTCGGCATGGATACCGTCACCGGCCAGCTGCGCCTCAATTTCGGGTGGACCGAGCTCATGCGCGGCTTCGACTTCCTCGTCGCGGTGATCGGCCTCTTCGGCATCGGCGAGATCCTGCTCTCGATGGAGGAGGGGCTTTCGTTCCAGGGCCGCACCGCGAAGATCGATCCCAAGATCGTCTTCGCGACGTGGAAGAAGCTGCCGCGCTACTGGATGACCTCGGTGCGCAGCTGCCTCATCGGCTGCTGGATGGGCATCACCCCGGGCGGCGCGACGCCCGCCTCGTTCATGAGCTACGGCGTGGCGAAACGCATGTCGCGCGACGGACACAAGTTCGGCACGGGCGTGCTCGAAGGCGTGGTGGCGCCCGAGACGGCTGCGCATGCGGCGGGCACCTCCGCGCTGTTGCCCATGCTTTCGCTCGGCATACCGGGCTCGCCCACTGCGGCCGTGCTGCTGGGCGGCCTGCTGATATGGGGCCTGCAGCCGGGGCCGCTGCTCTTCGTGGAGAAGGCCGATTTCGTGTGGGGCCTCATCGCCAGCATGTATCTCGGCAACATCGCCGGCCTCATCGTCGTGCTGACCTGTGTGCCGCTGTTCGCTGCGATCCTGCGCGTGCCGTTCTCCATCATCGCGCCGGTGATCGTGGTGATTTGCGCGATCGGCGCCTACACCGTGCACAACGCCATGCTGGACATCTGGTTCATGCTGCTGTTCGGCGTGATCGGCTACGTCTTCAAGAAGCTCGATTATCCGATGGCGCCCATGGTGCTTGCTCTGGTGCTCGGCGACCGCGCGGAAGACTCGTTCCGGCAGGCGATGCTGATCTCACAGGGCGACGTGCGCGTGTTCTTCTCGAACTGGCTGGTCGGCGCGATCATGACCCTGGGGCTCATCATGCTGGTATGGCCGGTGGTGAGCGAATTTCTTGCGCGCCGGCGCACGCCGGTGCTGACCTGAACGTGCCGGCGCTGCTGCAGGCTCGGCTCGAGCCTGCAGCAGCGTCGAGCGACCACCCGAACTTAACGCTGAAGCGCTTTGCCGCGGAGGTGCTGCGTGCGCCTCGATCCTCCCATGCCCAATTCATCGCCGTCGTTGATCACGTCGGACTCAAGAGCCTCGAAATCTAATAAAATTCAAGCGGGTGCTCCCCATCCGACGACCATGACCCAGCTTGCCCTGCATCCGGAGTCCAAAATCATTCGGCTGCAACTGCGGCAGAACATGGTTTTGAAAGGGCTCAATGCAGCGCAGTGGAGCGAATTCGAGCCGCTGCTCGAGATCGTCGACTATCCCAAAGGCGAGACGCTGGAGCTGCAGGGCACGCACTCCATGGAGCAGTATTTCGTCATCGACGGCATCCTGAAGCGCACGGTTTCGAACGCGCAGGGCAAGGAGATGATCCTGCGATTCGCGGCGGAAGCGGATATCGACACGAGCTATGCCGCGTGGCGCCTGAAGAAGCCCATTCCCTACTCCATCCGCGCGGTGACGCGCGTGCGCACGGCGAAGCTTTCCATGCTGCAGTGGGCCGCCTTCCTGGAGCGGCATGCCCGGATCAAGGAAGATTTCGAGTTCGAGATCATGAAACTCATGAGCGAAGTCATGGCGCACACCATCACTTTGCATCTGCTCGATGCGCCCGGACGCGTGCAGCGCTTCATGCGCAAGCATGCCGAGCTGGCCGACCGCCTGCCGAAGAAAGAGCTCGCCTCCTACCTGAACCTCTCGCCCGAGACGTTGAGCCGCCTGAAGCGCCGCGGCAAGATCTGACCGGTCGTCACCGGCGCGCCTGAAGTCCTCAGCGCTGTCGGGGGACGAGGCACCGGCCTGACGCTCACGTCCTCGCCGTGGGGCTCGAAATAACCCGGTAAACCGTCCGGCGCCAGGGGAAAAATTGACCGCGGTCAAGAGCACTTATCGAGGCTCGCCCCTATGATACGACCGATCAAATTACAGCCCCGTTTGCAGGGGGCTGCATCTGCCGTGAATCGAGCGCCGCGAATCGAAAATTCGGCCCTGTTTACCGCTCACGGCGGACGCATCTGCAAACAACACCTGTTCAATCGACGGCGAGAACGCGAGGCATTTCAACATGGACATGACACCTGATACCAAACTCGAAGTGACCGACGGGTTTCATCTCGTCATCGATGCGCTCAAGCTGAACGGCATCGACACCATCTTCGGCCTGCCCGGCATCCCGATCACCGACCTCACGCGCAAGGCGCAGGCCGCCGGCATGCGCGTCATCGCGTTCCGCCACGAGCAGAACGCCGGCAATGCCGCGGCGATCGCCGGCTTCATGACGCAAAAGCCCGGCATCTGCCTGACGGTGTCCGCGCCCGGCTTCCTCAACGGTCTCACGGCACTTGCGAATGCGACGACCAACTGCTTTCCGATGATACTCATCAGCGGCTCCAGCGAGCGCGAGGTCGTCGATCTGCAGCAGGGCGATTACGAGGAGATGGACCAGCTCGCGATTGCGAAGCCGCTGTGCAAAGCCGCATTCCGCGTGCTGCATGCCGAGGACATCGGCATCGGCGTCGCGCGAGCGATTCGTGCCGCCGTGTCGGGCCGTCCGGGCGGCGTGTACCTCGATCTGCCTGCGAAGCTCTTCCCGCAAAGCGTGGACGCCGAGCTCGGCAGGAGGTCGCTGATCAAGGTCGTCGATCCGGCGCCGCGCCAGCTGCCTGCGCAGGACGCCGTGAAGCGCGCGCTCGATCTGCTCAAGAGCGCGAAGAAGCCGCTCATTCTGCTGGGCAAGGGCGCTGCATACGCGCAGGCGGACGCCGAGATCCGCACGCTCGTCGAGAAGACCGGCATTCCGTATCTGCCGATGTCGATGGCAAAGGGCCTGCTGCCCGACACGCACGAGCAATGCGCTTCGGCCGCGCGGTCCTTCGTGCTGCCGGAAGCCGACGTCGTGCTGATCATCGGCGCGCGGCTCAACTGGCTGCTGTCGCACGGCAAGGGCAAGACCTGGGGCGGCAAGAGCGCGAAGGACTGGGGTGGGCAAAAGTTCATCCAGATCGACATCTCGCCGCAGGAAGCGGACAGCAACGTGCGCATCGATGCGCCGCTGGTCGGCGACGTCGGGTCGTGCGTGTCGGCGCTGCTCGCCGGCATCGGGCCGAGCTGGGCCAAGCCGCCCGCCGAGTGGCTCGGCGCGGTCGCCGAGCGCAAGAACAAGAACGTCGCGAAGATGGCCGAGACGCTCGCGAAGAATCCGGCGCCGATGAACTTCCACAGCGCGCTCAACGTGGTGCGCGACATCGTAAGAGCGAATCCGGACGCCTGCCTGGTGAACGAAGGCGCGAACGCGCTCGACTTCACGCGCAGCATCGTCGACATGTACAAGCCGCGCAAGCGCCTGGACGTGGGGACGTGGGGCGTGATGGGCATCGGCATGGGCTTTGCCGTCGCGGCCGCGGTGGTCAGCGGCCAGCCGGTGATCGCCGTCGAAGGCGACAGCGCGTTCGGCTTCTCCGGCATGGAAGTGGAGACCATCTGCCGCTACAACCTGCCGGTGTGCATCGTCATCATGAACAACAACGGCGTCTACCGCGGTGACGAGAAGAATCCGACGGGCGGCGCGGATCCGGCGCCGCTGGTGTTCGTCAAGGACTCGCGCTACGAGAAGGTGATGGAGGCGTTCGGCGGCGTAGGCGTGTACGCCACGACACCCGCGGAGCTGCGCAAGGCCATGGAAGAAGCGATACGCTCGCGCAGACCCACGCTGATCAATGCCGTGATCGACGAAGGCGCCGGCACCGAGAGTGGCCGCATTACGGCACTGAATCCCGCCGCAAAGAAGAAATAAGTCAGGCCGACGACAAACGAACGGCAGAATCCTGGAGAACAGAATGCAAGCTTTGAAAGACGTGCGCATCCTCGACATGACCCACGTGCAGGCGGGCCCGACGTGCTCACAGCTGCTCGCGTGGATGGGTGCGGACGTGATCAAGTTCGAGCCGCCGCAGGGCGATGCGACCCGCGGTCAGCTGCGCGACGTGCCGAACGCCGACAGCCTCTATTTCACGATGTTGAACTGCAACAAGCGCTCGATCACGGTGAACATGAAAAGCGCCGAAGGCAAGCAGGTCTTCACCGACCTGCTGAAGAAGTGCGACATCATGATGGAGAACTTCGGGCCCGGCGTGCTGGAGCGCCTCGGCTTCACCTGGGAAAAGATCCACGAGATCAATCCGAAGATCGTGGTGGGCTCCATCAAGGGCTTCGGCTCGTCGGGGCCGTATGCCGAATTCAAGGCGTACGAAAACGTCGCGCAGGCGATGGGCGGCGCAATGAGCACGACCGGCGTGCCGGACGGTCCTCCCTACGTGACCGGCGCGCAGATCGGCGACTCGGGCACCGGGCTGCATCTCGCGATAGGCCTGCTCGCCGCGCTGCATCAGGCGCGCCGTGACGGCCAGGGCCAGTACGTCGAAGTCGCCATGATGGACGGCGTGATGAACCTGTGCCGCGTGAAGTGGCGCGACCATCAACGCCTCACGCGCCAGTCGCTCTCGGAATACTCGGTGCCGACGCACAAAGGCATGGGCGCGGCGCCGCGCGCAGGCAACGACTCGGGCGGCGGCCAGCTGGGCAACGCGATCCGCTGCAAGCCGGGCGGCACGAACGACTTCATCTACATCGTGGTGCAGGAAGCGGTGTGGGACGCGCTCGCAAAGCGCATTGGCCCGGAAGTGGGCCAGCCGAAACTCGCGGAGGACCCGAAGTTCGCCGCGATCGGCGAGCGCCGCAAGAATCAGAACGAGATGTGGGAGCTGATCGGCGAGTTCGCGCTGAAGTACACCAAGCGCGAGTTCATGGCCGTCCTGAACGAGCTCAACGTGCCGTGCGGCCCGATCATGAGCACGGAAGACCTGTTCAACGACGAGCACGTGAAGCTGCGCGAGATGATGGTCGAGCTGCCGCATCCCGAGCGCGGCACCTGGTACAACGTCGGGATGCCGATCAAGCTTTCCGCGTCGCCGGCGAAGATCGAGCGCTCTCCGCTGCTCGGCGAGCACACCGATGACGTGCTGAAGAACGTTCTCGGCTACGGCGAAGACCAGATCTCGAAGATGAAGGCCGCAGGGGCGTTCTCGGCGCCGCCGAAGAAAGCCAAGTGAAGCCTCGGAAAGGACAACAATGAAAATCGCGATTATTGGACAGCAGGACTTCGGCAAAGCCGTTCTCGACGCGTTTCTCGCGCGCGGCGACGAGGTCGCCGGGGTCTTTTGCGCGCCGGAAAAGCCGGGCGCGAAAGCGGATCCGCTGCGCGCCGCGGCGGAAGAGAAGGGCCTCAAGGTTTTCCAGTTCAAAGGCCTGAGGGGCGAGGAAGCGCACGCCGCGCTCAAGGGACTCAACGTCGACATCGGCATCATGGCGTACGTGCTGCAGTTCGCGCCCGACACATTCGTGCACATCCCGCGTCTCGGCACGATCCAGTTTCACCCTTCGCTGCTGCCGAAGTATCGCGGCCCGTCGTCGATCAACTGGCCGATCATTCGCGGCGACACGAAGACCGGTCTCACGATCTTCCGGCCGAACGAAGGGCTGGACGAGGGCCCGGTGGTGCTGCAGAAGGAATGCGCCGTCGGCCCGGACGACACGCTCGGCGACGTGTACTTCAACCATCTGTTCCCTACCGGCGTGAAGGCGATGCTCGAAGCCGCGGACCTGGTCTATGCCGGCAAGCACAGGGAAGTCACCCAGGACGAATCGCATGCCACGTACGAAGGGTGGTGCCGTGAAGCAGAGGCGCGCATCAACTGGGCAAACCACGTCGATTTCGTCTACAACCTGATCCGCGGCTGCAATCCCGCGCCGGGCGCGTGGACGACGCTCAACGGCAAGAAAGTCCAGATTTTCGATGCCCGCAAGCACCCGGTGCGCCGCTATGCCGATGTCGTCGGCAAGATCGGCGAAGTGTCCGCCATCGGCGATGCGAGCTTCCGGATCACTGCGCAGGGCGGCACGGTGGAAGTGCTGCGCGTGCGCGGCGAAGACGGCAAGAAAGTGAGCGGAGGCGATTTCGCCCGCGCGAACGGTCTCGCGAACGGCGCCATCCTCGGCACCTGACCGCATCGCTGTCCAACCAGGGACCGCGCCGCGCGAGCAGGCGCGGTTTTTTTTGGAACGGCGGACAGTGAATCACTGCACGAACGCGTCGAAGTCGCCGGTCGGAAGCGCGGCACGTGCCGTAGAATAGCGTCGCTGTTCTGCACGACCTGCGCGCGCCTGCGCAGGCGTGCCCGGAATGCGAGGAGCGCCACCCCGTGCCACGTTCGTTTTGCACGCATTCGATCGGCAACGCGCTGCGCAGCGCATGCGTCGCGTGCCGGCACGATCTTCACGTGCCCGGGACAAGGCCATGATGCTCGCGCCGGGCTGGAAGATGGAGATGGCGAGCGCCACCGATCGGGGGCGGGTCCGCGCGCAGAACGAGGACAGCCTCATCGCCGACGCGGAACTGGGTTACGCAGTGCTCGCGGACGGCATGGGCGGCTACAACGCGGGCGAGGTTGCGAGCCGCATCGCAGTGGCGACGGTCGATGCCGAGATGCGGAAGATGAGCAGCGCCGGAGCTCAGCGCATGACGCCTCTGTGCGTCGAGGAAGCCGTCGCCGCGCACGTCATGGCGGCCAATGCGGCGATCTACCGCGCGGCGAGCGAGCAGCCGGGGTGCTCGGGGATGGGGACGACGCTCGTCATGGCGTTGTGGCGCGGCGCAAGCGTGGTGACCGCACACGTTGGCGACTCGCGGTTGTATCGCCTGCGGGGCGAAGTGCTGACCCAGGTGACCCGCGACCATTCGTTTCTCCAGGAGCAGATCGATCAGGGGCTCATCGACCGCGAGCAGGCGCGGCACGCGCCGATCCGGAATCTCGTGACGCGCGCGCTCGGCGTGGATCCTCAGGTGCAGGTCGAGGTGCATACGCATCTCGCCGAGCCGGGCGACGTGTATCTGCTGTGCTCGGACGGGTTGTCCGACATGCTCGACGACCGGGACATGACGTCGACATTGCGCAGCGGCATCGACGACCTGGGCCGAATTGCCCGAGCGCTCGTGCATCAGGCCAACGAGAGCGGCGGGCGGGACAATATTTCCGTTGTCCTCGCGCGGCTGCGGACCGGGCAAGCCGGTTAGCGAGCCGCGTCGGCGGCCGCATTGCGCGCGAGCGTACCGTTTGTCCCGAATAAGCGCGCCGGCCAAATGCGGGCGATAATAAGCGCGTTCCGCGCGTCATGCGGCGGGACCGGGGAGACGGGGCGAATTGAAAAAACATCTGGCTCGCATACTGCTCGGCCTCGCGGTCGTCGTCGCGTTGCTGGGGCACGCGATCGGCATCTACCGGCTGCCGCTGCTCGATAATCTCGAAGCCATAGGCTACGACACCCGTCTCAAGCTCACGATGCCGGGCGGTGTGGACCCGCGCATCGTGATCCTCGACATCGACGAGAAGAGCCTCGCCGAAAAGGACGACGGCGGCGAAGGGCACTGGCCCTGGCCGCGTGACCGCCTGGCGTTGCTCCTCGACAAGCTGTTCGACCGCCATGGCGTTGCGGTGGTCGCATTCGATGTCGTGTTCGCCGAGCGTGACGAATCGTCCGGCATACGCGTGCTCGAGCGCCTGAGCGTCCAGGAGCTGCAGGCCGTCCCGCAGTTTCAGGCGGCGTTGCGCAAGATACGTCCTGCGCTCGAGTACGACGACATTTTCGCCCGCAAGATGGCCGGCCGTAACGTGGTCCTTGGATATACGTTTTCCAGCGAGGACCTCGCCACTGCGCCGAAGAAAGGCGTGTTGCCGGAGCCCGTGCTGCCGAAAGCCGCATTCGGAGCGCGCCGCACCGGCGCTACGATATGGAGCGGATACACCGGAAATCTGCCCGAGCTGCAGAGCGCCGCCAAGGCGGGAGGGCACTTCAATCCGTACACCGACGAGGACGGCGTCACGCGACGCGTGCCGATGCTCGCGGAATACAACGGCGCATACTACGAGCCGCTGTCGCTCGCCGTCGTGCGCGCGCTGCTCGGCTCGCCTCCGGTCAAGGTGATATACGGCGAAGAATCACTGACCGACGAGTACATCGGGATCGAGTTTCTCGATGTCGGCAACTTCAAGATACCCGTAGACGAGCATCTCACCGCACTCGTTCCGTATCGCGGCGGGTTTCGCAGCTTCAAATATTATTCCGTCGTCGATGTTCTCAACGACAGGGTGCCTGCCGACGCGCTGCGCGGCAAGATCGTGCTCGTAGGCACCACGGCGCCGGGCCTAAAGGATCTGCGCTCGACGCCCGTAGATCCCGTGTATCCGGGCGTGGAGGTGCATGCGAACCTGATTGCCGGAATACTGGACCAGAGCATCAAGCAGAAACCGCCGTACGTCGTCGGCGTGGAAGTGACGCTGCTGTCGGTGGTGGGAATTGCCCTTACGCTGCTGCTGCCGCTCCTGAGTCCCATGCGGGCGACCATCGTGACCGTCGTGGCGCTCACCGCCACGGTCGCGGTGAATGCGTGGATTTTTTACGCCGGACAGCTCGTTTTGCCGGTGGTTTCGGGCCTCGGCATGATCCTGCTGCTGTTCGTGCTCAACACGGCATACGGGTTTTTCGTCGAAGCGCGCGGCAAGCGGCAAATTACCGGTCTGTTCGGGCAATATGTCCCGCCCCAGCTGGTCGACGAGATGGCGCGCGACCCGGGCCGCTTCTCCATGGAGGGAGAATCCCGGGAAATGACGGTTCTGTTCAGCGACGTCCGGGGGTTTACCGGCATTTCGGAGGGTCTCGACCCGAAAGCGCTTTCGGAGCTCATGAACGAGTTCCTTACGCCGTTAACGGAAGTGATATACCGTCACCGCGGCACGATAGACAAGTACATGGGCGACTGCATCATGGCGTTCTGGGGCGCCCCGGTGCCTGATGCCGACCATGCGCGAAATGCGATACTTGCCGGGCTGGAAATGCAGCAGACGTTGCGCGAGCTGCAGCCCGGATTCGGCGAGCGGAACTGGCCGCCGATACACATCGGCGTCGGCATCAATACAGGGCGCATGAGCGTGGGCAACATGGGGTCCAGGATCAGGCTGGCCTATACCGTCATGGGCGATGCGGTGAATCTGGCCTCCCGGCTGGAAGGCATCACAAAGGAATATGGGGCTGATATCATAGTCGGCGAAGAAACACAGAAGGCAGTGCCGGACATCGTTTTCCTCGAGCTCGACCGAGTGCGAGTCAAGGGAAAAGATGTCGCCGTCGCAATTTACGAGCCGCTCGGCTTACAGGGGCAGGTAGATGCCGGCCGCATGCGGGAACGGGAGCTGTTCCATGACGCGCTCGCGCTGTACCGCGCACAGCGGTGGGACGAGGCCGAGGCGGCGATGCAGCGGCTGAATGCCGACGCGCACGGCGCGAAGCGCTACGCGAGCTTTCTCGAGCGCATTGCTTATCTGCGGGCCCATCCGCCTGGCGCCGGATGGGACGGCGCGTTCACGTTCACCACGAAATAATGAAACTGCGCATATTAGGATGCAGTGGCGGCATCGGGGGCGATCTGCGGACGACCTCGATGATCCTCGATGACGACGTCCTCATAGACGCGGGAACCGGCGTGGGCGACCTCTCGGTGTCGGAGCTCGCGCTCATCGATCACGTCTTCATTACGCATTCGCATCTCGATCACGTGACATCCCTGCCGTTTCTCCTGGACACGGTATCGTCGTTCCGCGACCGGCCGGTGACCCTGCATGCCACGCGGCCGACGCTCGACGCAATCCGCCAGCACGTTTTCAACTGGAAGATCTGGCCCGACTTTTCCGTCATTCCCGATGCGAAGAACCCTGCGCTTCGTTACCGCGCGATCGAGGTGGGCGAGACGGTAGACCTGGGCGGCAGGCGCATCACTGCCGTGCCCGCCCACCACGTCGTCCCGGCAGTGGGCTTCCGCCTGGATTCGGGCGCGGCAAGCCTCGTGTACACCGGCGACACGACGAGCAACAATGCTTTCTGGCCGGTGGTGAACGCCATAGAGAACCTGCGCTATCTCATCATCGAGACGGCGCTGTCGGACAGCGAGCGCGATCTCGCCGTGGTATCCAAACATCTGTGCCCGAGCCTGCTCGCGGAGGAGCTTCGGAAACTCGCGCTCGCGCCGGAGATCTACATCTCGCACCTGAAGCCGCGCGAGGCCGAAGTGATCATGGACGAAATCGCCACGCACGTGACGGAACGTCGTCCGCAGATGCTGCTCAACAACCAGGTCTTCGAGTTCTGACATGCGACTGATGCTGCGCGAGCGTGATCTGCACTGGCGGCAGGAGGCGCGATGAGCACGGTGCTCAATCCCAAGCCGCAGGCGCACGACAATCTTGCCGAGAAGCTGAGCTTCCAGCAGAAGCTCCAGACGGTCACGAACAAGATACACGCGACCAGCAACATCGACGAGATCATCCTGGAGCTGTCGCAGGATCTGTGCGGCCTGTTCAACGCCGATCGTCTCACCATCTACCTGTTGAGCGAGGACAAGGGCTCCATCGTCTCCAAGGTCAAGACCGGGCTCAACTCGTTCAAGGACATCAAGCTGCCGATCAGCGAGCAGTCGATCGCCGGCTTCGTGGCGGTGTACAAGCGCGTGATCAACATCCGCGACGTGTACGACGACGCGGAGCTCAAGTCGTACAGCTCCCATCTGAATTTCCTCAAGGCCGTCGACGCCAAGACGGGATACCGTACCAAGCAGATGCTCGTTGCGCCGGTGGTCGAAGCCGGAACGAAAGAGCTGATCGGCGTCGTCCAGATCATCAACTCGCGCGCGGGGCAGTCGTTCCCGCCGATGATGGAGGAGGGCGTCACGCACCTTGCGGAGACGCTCGCGATCGCGTTCCGGCAGCGCCAGCGGCCCCTGCTGCAGGTACGCAGCAAGTACGACAATCTGGTCACCAACGCCGTCATATCGGCCGAGGAGCTCGAGCTTGCGCAGCGCTCGGCGCGGCGCAAGAACCTCGACATCGAGACCGTGCTGATCGACGAGTTCCAGGTGAAGGTGCCTGCGCTCGGCGAGGCGCTGTCCGCCTACTTCAGCGTGCCGTACGAAGCGTTCAAGCCGGATCGCATCAAGTCGCCCGATCTCATGAAGAACATGAGCCGCCAGTTCTGCCTCGAGAACCAGTGGGCGCCGATGGAGGACACCAAGGACGGCATCGCGGTGATGACGACCGATCCCGAGCGCACGCGCGTCTCGAAGATGGTCAACAACGTCTATCCCAAGAGCAAGATCGTTTACAAGGTGACGACGAACCGCGAGTTCGTCGCCACGCTGGATCAGCTGTTCGGCGGCGCGGGCCTGCTCGAGGACACGGGCGATATCGGCGATCTCATCGGGACGCTGGACGACGACGGCGAAGCCGAGGGCGTGGGCGACGACATCGCGTCCGCCGCGAGCGACAACGAGCTGGTGAAGCTCGTCAACAAGATCATCATCGACGCCTATCAGCAGGGCGCCTCCGACATCCATATCGAGCCGTATCCCGGCAAAGGCAAGACCGAGGTGCGCTTCCGCAAGGACGGCTCGCTCACGCCTTACATCGCCGTGCCGGGCAGCTACCGCAACGCCATCGCCGCGCGCCTGAAGATCATGTGCGACCTCGACATCGCCGAACGTCGCAAGCCGCAGGACGGCAAGATCAAGTTCAAGAAGTTCGGGCCGCTCGACATCGAGCTGCGCGTGGCGACGATACCGACCGCGGGCGGCGTCGAGGACATCGTGATGCGGATACTCGCCGCCGGCGAGCCGATTCCGCTCGACAAGCTCGGTCTTTCCAAGCGCAACCTCGCGCTCTGCAAGGAGGCTATCGAAAAACCGTACGGACTGTTCTTCGTGTGCGGCCCGACCGGCTCCGGCAAAACGACGACGCTGCACAGTGTGCTCGGTTACCTCAACAAGCCGGACACCAAGATCTGGACCGCGGAAGACCCGGTCGAGATCACGCAGAAAGGCCTGCGCCAGGTGCAGGTCAACAAGAAGGCGGGACTCGATTTCGCGCTGGTCATGAAGGCTTTCCTCCGCGCCGATCCGGACATCATCATGGTCGGCGAGATGCGTGACAAGGAAACGGTGTCCACCGGCATTGAAGCCTCGCTTACCGGCCACCTGGTGTTCGCGACGCTGCACACCAACAGCGCGCCGGAGTCGATCATCCGCCTGCTCGACATGGGGATGGACCCCTTCAACTTCGCCGACGCGATGCTCGGCATATTGGCCCAGCGCCTGGCGAAGCGGCTGTGCAAGTGCAAGGTGTCGCACGTTGCAACCGGCGACGAGATCCAGCTGCTGCTGAGCGAGTATTCGCTGGAGCTGCAGAACACGGCGGTGTGGAAGGCGGACGCGCAAGGCGAGCGTGAAAAGCTCTACGAGCAGTGGGTGCAGGATTACGCGAACGACAAAGGCGAGTTCGTGCTGCACACGGCGAAAGGCTGCGAGGTGTGCGGCGGGACCGGCTACAAGGGCCGCGTGGGCCTGCACGAGCTGCTCATGGGCACGGACCGGATCAAGAAGGACATCCAGGAGCATGCGCGGGTGGCGCACATGATTGCCACTGCGCTCGAGGACGGCATGCGCACGTTGAAGCAGGACGGCATAGAAAAAGTCCTGCAGGGCATCACCGACATGCCGCAAGTGCGGGCCGTGTGTATCAAGTAACGCCTGCGCGCATCGGCCCGCTTTCCCGACTGGAATCTGGCACAATCGCGGCCTGCCAGGCCGCCAGCCGTTGCGCCGCTTGATGTCGCAGGAAGACACTTTGATACCCGTATTCATCGGTTTTGACGCGCGTGAGGCCGTCGCCTGCAACGTGCTTGCCTACAGCATCCAGCGCCGGGCGTCGCGGCCCGTCGCAATCACGCCGGTGATGCTGTCCCAGCTCGGCGGCATCTATCGCCGCGAGCGTCATCCGTTGCAGAGCACCGATTTTTCCTTCTCGCGCTTTCTCACCCCTTTCCTGTGCGACTACGCGGGCTGGTCCATTTTCATGGACTGCGACATGCTGGTGCTCGACGACATCGCGAAGCTGTGGGCGCTGCGCGACGACCGGTACGCGGTGATGGTGGTGAAGCATCATCACGTGCCGAAGGAGACCACGAAATTCCTCGGCGAGCCCCAGAGCAGGTACGAGAAAAAGAACTGGTCCAGCGTGATGCTGTTCAACAACGCCCGGTGCAAGGGGCTCACTGCGGACTATGTGAATCGCGCGACCGGACTGGAGCTGCATCAGTTCAAGTGGCTGGAAAACGAAGGCCTGATCGGTGATTTGCCACACCGCTGGAACCATCTGGTTGGCTATGATGCCGTTTCGAGTGATGTGTCCCTCGTTCACTACACGCTCGGCGGTCCTTATTTTCGCGAGTACGAGAACTGCGAATATGCGCGCGAATGGTTCGATGAGCGCGACGCGATGCTGAAGGCGGGCTAGGGGATGCGGGCTTCCGGCACGGGAGTCCCGCCCGCACGTGGCGCATGCGCATGTCGAGCGCTGACGTACAGGGAATGACGTGAAACCATCCACCGGCAGTGCCGGCGGCGCGCTGCGGTGGGCCAGCGCCGGCGGATTTGCACTCGTTGCCATCGGGCTCATGTTCGCGGTGCCCTTGCTGCAGCCGCGGCACACCAATCCACTGACTGCTTTCTACAGCGAATGGGCCGCCTTCATTCTCGGGTGCGTTGCGCTCTTCGGCCTTGCGCATCCGCGTTACTGGGCGCCGCTGCGCTTGCCGCGGATCGCGCTTCTGCCTTTGCTTCTCGCGGCCGTCATCGCCGTTCAGTTCGTCGTGCAGCGACCGCCCTATCTTCAAGCGGACCTTCTGCCCGGAGCCTATCTGCTGTGGGCGGCTGCGCTCTCCGTGCTGGCCTTCGCCATCCGCGAAGAGATCGGCCTGGAGCGCGTTGCTACATTCCTGGCCTGGTGCGTGCTGGCGAGCGCTTGCGTCAACTCGCTGGCGGCGATCCTGCAGCATTACGAATGGCGGGGAATGGTGTCCCTGCTCGTCGCGAGAAAGCTGGGCCACCAGGTCTACGGCAATCTCGGCCAGCCGAATCACTTCGCCGACGCAGTGGCATTGGGCATTGCATCAGCGATTTTCTTGCAGTCGGCCGGGAAGCTGCGCGCAACCGTTGCCGGGTTGCTCTACGCCGCCATGCTGTTCGTCATCGCGCTGTCGGGCTCGCGCAGCCCGTGGCTGTACTTTCTCGGGATGGCGGTGTGCGCGGCGATCGCGCACCGGAAGCAGCGCACGCCAGGCTCTGCGCTGGTCATGCGTCTCACCATCGTCATGCTGCCCGGCCTGCTGTTGGCCGAATGGATCGCGGCTCTGCCGTGGCTTGCGCCGAATGCCGAATACACCACGGGCCTGGACCGCCTGTTCTCACTTGCGAGCACCTCCAGCGAGCGTCTGCAGTTGTGGCAGGCGGCGTGGCACATGTTCCTCGAGCATCCGGTCCTCGGCGTGGGCTGGAGCAACTTCGCGTGGACGAACTTCATGCTCGCGACGTCCCTGCCCGGCGTTAACCTGCAAGGCCTCTACGGTCATTCGCACAACATCATCCTGCATCTGCTTGCCGTGACCGGCGTGGTCGGTGCAGCGGTGCTGATCGTGATGGGCGGTCTCTGGCTTGCCACTGCATCCCGCCTGCTCGACAGCGCGGCCGGCTGGTGGGTATACGCGGCGGCGCTCCTGCCTGGAATTCACAGCATGTTCGAGTATCCGCTGTGGAATGCGTACTTTCTCGGCATCATAGCGGTCCTGCTCGGCCTGGGGGAAATGCGCGCGTTCACCCTGGAGCAGGCCAACGTTGCGCGCGCCATGACTGCAGCCTTCGTGAGCGTGGTCGCCGTCGCTTCGATTTTCGTGATGGTCGATTACGGCCATCTCGAGACAGGGCTGGCGGTCAAGTATGCCGGCGACGACCGGCAGACGCAGATACGGGCGCATCAGGAGTTCTTCCTGATTCGCGACAGCGTCTTTGCATCGCCGTACGTCGATCTCGTGTATGCGACTGACATACCGCTCAACATGGACGGCATCAAGGAGAAGATCGCGTTCACGCGCAGAGCGATGGAGTTCGCGCCTGTGGGATTGATCGCTTACCGGCATGCCGCGCTCCTTGCCATTGGCGGCGAGCCTGAAGAGGCTTACGCCATGCTGGATCGGGCGGTCGTGACCTATCCGCGCCTGCTTGACGAGTTCGCGGCCGAGTTCGAGCAGTCCGCGACGGGAAACGTAGTGGCGCAACGGGACTTCAGCGTCAGGCTCGCATCGCGCGCGAAGCGCGCCACAGCGCTTGCTGAAGAGCAATCGGTTGCCGAAAAACGTCACTAGGTGCCGAAGTGCGGCACGGCGATCGCGGCAGGATGTGCACTATTCACGGCATGTCGGTGAAAAGCGGCAATGAATCAAGGCGATAGGTACGCACTATGCCGCTGGTATGAAGGTTGCGACCTTCGTGTGCAGCGCGAAGGGCCGTTGTTCGCGTTCTATCAATAATAGGGAAGGAGCTCCTGATGAAGCACGTACAGCAAGGCTTTACGCTGATCGAGTTAATGATCGTGGTCGCGATCATCGGTATTCTGGCCGCGGTAGCGCTGCCGGCGTACCAGGACTACACGGTGCGCGCGAAGATGTCCGAGGTGATACTGGCGGCGAGTGCGTGCCGCACCAGCATTACCGAGGTGTATCAGACCGGCGGCACGCCTCCCGCTGCGAACGGCTGGGGCTGCGAAGGCGCGACGTCAACCTACGTGAGTGGAATTGCCACCGACGCGAACGGTGTCGTGACGGTCACGGTACAAAACATCAACAGCGCCGTGAACGCCAAAACTGTCCAGCTCGTGCCGTACATCAGCGGCACTGCTGCAACGACGACGTCAAGCAACTGGGGCATGGGCATCAACGAATGGCGTTGCGGTCCGGGCGCCTCGAACGGCGTGGACAAGAAATACCTGCCGGGTTCGTGCCGCTCGTAACATCATTGCATCGGCAAGAAAGGGTACCTTCGGGTACCCTTTTTTGTTTCTGAAAGTCTCCAACCGCAATGACGCCTGCTCCGCATAGCGATGCGTCGCGCGACAGCAGCCGCGCTTTCCATCTCGTTGCGGTCGCCACGATAGCCGCGCTGTCGCTGCTACTCTATCTGCCGTATCTCTCCGCGCCGACGCTGTTCGACGACAAGCTGTTCTTCTCGGGGCGGCATTTCGGTTATTACGCGACTCATCCCCTCGGGCTCACGCTGCGCGCACCGGCGTATTTCACGCTGGCTGTCACACAGGTCCTCGACGGCTCCATCGTGGGGCACCGCATCGTCAGCCTGTCGCTCCACATCGCGTGCGCTGTGGCCCTTTACGCGGTGGCTTACAGTCTGCTGCGCATTGCCGGCAAGGCATCAAGCTGCCCCGATGCTGCGCCGCGCGCTGCCATGGCCGCTGCCGTCGCGGCTGCGCTGTTCGCCGTGCATCCGGTCGCGGTGTACGGCGCGGCGTATCTCGTCCAGCGCACGATCGTGCTGGCGACGCTGGGCTCCCTACTGTCGCTGCTGTTCTTCGTGAGAGGGCTGGAGACACGACGATACGCGTGGGCCGTGTGGGCTGGCGTGGCATACAGCTTGGCCGTGCTGTCCAAGGAGCACGCGGTCATGCTGCCGATCGTGGTGTTGGTTTCGTTTGCCATCACCGATGCGCCGCGGCCCTTCGCGCTGCGATATGCCGCGCTTTACGGCGCCAGCTGCGTCCCGGCGGGCGCGCTGGTGGTCGCGCTCAGCACCTGGCTCATTGGTGGCGCGTACGAACCGGCGTTTGCCGGAATCGCCTCGCAGATCGAAGCGGTATTCGGCCTCACCGCCGCCGATCTGACATGGCCCCTCAGCGTGGCGACACAAGCGGGGCTGTTTTTCCGCTACGCGGCGCTGTGGCTCTGGCCGGACGCGAGCAGGATGTCGATCGACATACGCGTCGATTTTCTGCAGGGACTTGCCGTAGGATGGCAGGTTGCGAAAGCAATCGGTTTTGCGGGGGCGCTGGCAGCCGGGGTGTACCTGTTGCGCCGAGGCGGCGCATGGGCCGTGGCGGGTTTCGGCGTCTGCTACATGGCCGTCCTCTTCCTCATCGAGTTCAGCACGTTGAGATTCCAGGAGCCGTTCGTCCTCTATCGCAGCTATCTCTGGGGGCCGGGCATGCTGCTCGTCATCGCCGCGGCGCTGTATCAGCTGAAGCCGCGCCATGCCGCCGTCGCAGCGCTAGTGATCGTCCCGGTCGTCGCGTTCCAGGCCAACGATCGCTTGCACACGTTCCAGCACCCGCTGCAGCTGTGGGAGGACGCCGTGAGCAAGCTGCCGTCGAAGACCGTGCCGTGGGGCTCACGCACGCTGTACAACCTCGGGCGCGAATATCTCTATGCCGACCGTCCGGACGATGCCATCGCGGTGACGGAGACCTGTATCAAGCGCTATCCCGGCACCTTCCAGTGCGTCTTCGCGCGAGCGTCGGTTTCTCTGCATCTCGGGCGGTATGAGGAAGCGTTGTCGTACATGAGCCGAGCGCTGGCATTGCAGCCGGACGAAGGCGTCGCGCATCACCACATGGGCGTCATCCTGGAGAAGCTCGGTCGCGAGCAGGCAGCGATCGAGCACTACCGGCGAGCTTACGACTTGGGCTTCACGGCGGCCGAGCTGCAGCTGCAAAGAGTGCGCGCGGCGAAGGCCGCCTATTCGTCCGCCGTCGCAAGATAACGCAAGTACGCCGGCACCACGTCAGGCGAATACAGGTTCGGTCCGTAGGTGCGCCACAGCGTAGCCGCTTCCTGCGGCTTGTCGAGTGCGTGAGCCGCGGTGAGCGCGGTCACGAGCAGGAATCGCCCCCAGCTGGCGCTGTCGCCAGACGGCCCGCGGATCAGCGCTTCCCGGGACAGTTGCAGCATCGACCCTGCGTCGCGCAGCGCGATGGCGCGGTACAGCACGAGTCGCGCCCTGACTTCGGCGCTCGGCGCACGTCCCGCGCAGTTCATCCAGCGGCCGGTTGCCCACAGCTTCTTGCGTGAGGCAGGCGCGAGATGCGCCAGCGTGAGCTCCGCCGCCTCGTGCAGCGTGTTCAGTATCGCCGGCGAGGGCGTCACGCCGCACAGCGCACCGGGCTCGCGCAGGCGTGCCGCTATGCCGGTAACCGGCCGGGTGCTCACGAGCGGACTCGCGGTTCCCAGGAGCTCGGCCGCCAGCTCCAGCGCGGCCGATTGCAACTGCAGGCGGGTGGACGTGACTTCCAGCGGGACAGGGCGGCTGAGGTACTCGGTATGGGCGCCGCTCATCTCGAGCACCGGCGCCGGAGCACCGGACAACTGATGCAGGCCGCGCGACACCGATGCCGCAAAGCGCGCGCGCGCCGCGGCCAACTGCACGCTCGGGCGGAAATCTGAATTCGCCGCACTGTGAAACCATTTCAGCTCCTGCTTCGTACCCATGCTGCGCACGGTGACGTCCTCCAACCGCGTCACGCCTATGCGAGCCAGCTGTTCCATGAATATCTTCTGCGCGAACGGCAGCGCCTTGGGCCGCGGCACGCGTCCCTGCGCGACTGCGACGATGACGAGATCGCCGTCGTTCGCTTCGTACACCTCGTAATCCGAGAAGTTGTCGCCGATCGCAGCCAGTATCGACCCGACAAGGCGGTCGTCGAACTCGTAGAGCTGCAGCCACTGCACGAACACGCCGCCCGGTGCCAGATACCGCCTGGTGTCGCGGTAGAACTCGGTCGTGAAAAGACTTGCGACGCCGTTCACCCAGGGATTCGACGGCTCCGAGACGATCACGTCGTACTGGCGGCGCTGGCGCGCAAAATAGCTTTTCGCGTCCTCGAAGTGCACGGTGCTGCGGCTGTCGCGATAGGGCCGGATCACGCGCGGAAAGAACGAGCGAGCGCCTGCCACCATGGCGGGCTCTATCTCTATCGTTTCCAGCGAGCTTGGCGCGCCATGCGAAAGTATGACTTCCGCGGTAAGCCCGGAGCCGAAGCCGATGTTCGCGAAGCGGTGGGCATCGGGCTTCACCAGCAGAGGGATCGCTCCCAGCAGCGTCATCGTGTACTCGTCCTCGCCAGGTCGCGTTCTCGTGTCGAGATTGATCGACGCGTCCGGCTTGCCGTTCGTCGCGATGGATACCGTGGATTCCGTCGTGCGCACCGCAACCGATGCCGTCTTTCCATCGCGATAGTAGGAGACATGCCCGCGGTCTACTGCGACCTTGCCGTAGCGGTAGACGCCGGAGCTCAGCCGCTCGGGCTGAAGGACGTCCGCCCGCGCGGTGGCCGTGGCCGCAACGAGGCCGACGATGATCGCGGCGAATGCCTGGGCCCTGCGGAAAGCTGACCCGCACGTGCGGAGCAGCCAGCCGCCCAGCAGTATGTCCGCCGTCGCGCCGAGAATGAGGGTCAGCTTCACGCCGGTCTCGGGCACGAGCAGGTGCACGGCAAGCAGCACGCCGGCAATCGAGCCGACCGTGTTGGCTGCGTAGACCTGGCCAATCGCTTTTTCGCCCGAGCCGTTGCGTATGAGCACATGGGTGAAAAGCGGGAGCGTCATGCCTGCAAGAAATGTCGCCGGCAGCATGACGGCGAAGGCTATGCCATGGCTGAACAGGTTGAACAGCGGATAAGCCTCGTCCGTTTTCTGCAGGACGGACAGCGCCCACGCCATCCAATCGAAGGTCTGATGATAGACGAAGATCGTCCCTAGCGCGCACAGTCCCATGGCGAGCTGGATTAATCCCGCATACCGCACCGGATCATCGAGGTAGTCGATGCGCTTGCGTATCCACAGGCCGCCGAGCGCGAGCCCGGTGATGAACGCCGAGAGCATGAGCTCGAACGCCTGGAAGGACGAGCCCAGAACCAGCGACAACATCCGTATCCACGCGATCTCGTAGATGAAGGAGGCCGCGCCCGTGACGAATGCGCCGGCGAGGAAGAGACGCGTCAGCTCGCGTGTCCTTGGCGTGGCAGCCGCGCGCGCGAGTGCAGGGACGATCTCATGCCGCTCACGATAGGAGAGGAACATCACGGTTGCGGCGAGGGCGAGATTCAGCGCTCCGGCGAGACGCATGGTCCCCGGCATGCCGAGCCACGCGAGCAGGAGAAACGCGGTGGCTAGAGCACCGAGCGCTGCACCTATCGAATTGGTGAAGTACAGCATTGCGAGATGATGGCCGCTGTGGGCGGGGTCTCGACGTATGATTGCCGTGCTCATCAGCGGAAACGTCATGCCAAGCAGCACGGTTTGCGGCGCAATCAGCAGCGTGCACAGCGCATACTTGTAAACTTCCACGCCGGTCGGCGAAGCGAGCGCCGGAAATACGCGGTCGAACGAGAGCGAGGTCAGTGCGAGATAGACGTCATGGAAGCCGAGCGCTGCGATTCCGATCAATGCTTCGAGCGCGGCATACAGCGCAAGCGGCATGCGAAGCCGCAGCGCAACCCGGCTCGCGAGCCATGCTCCGAGCGCCATGCCGCCCATGAACGTGCCGAGAACGAACGATTGGGCGAAGGCAGCGGCGCCGAGGAAGAGCTTCAGGTAGTGCGACCACATCGACTCGTAGATGAGCCCCGTGAAGCCGGACACCGCAAAAAGAGCGAACAGCAGGCGGATGTGCTGCGGCGACATGGAGACTCTCGCAAGTCGAAAGAACGCAGTGTACAGGGCGAATGCCGCAGGGCGGTCGTGATTAATGCACAGCGCCGATGCCAGCCGCGGATCCGCTGTGCAACGCCGATCAGGTTTTCGTGCGGGCAGTTTGCCAGTGCCCCGACTTGCCGCCTTTTTTCTCCAGCAGGCGGATGCCTTCCATTCTCATGCCGCGGTCGACGGCCTTGCACATGTCATAGATCGTAAGCAAACCGGTGGTAACTGCCGCGAGCGCCTCCATTTCAACGCCGGTGCGCCCGACCGTCTCGGCCTGCGCCGTGCACGTTACGGCTGATGCCTTGCGGTTTATGGAAAACTCGACCGCGACCTTCGTGAGAGCGATCGGGTGACACAGCGGAATGAGCTCCGAAGTGCGCTTCGCGCCCTGAATCGCGGCGATGCGCGCAATGCCCAGCACATCGCCCTTCTTGTTGTTTCCGGCTAGGATATGCTTCAGCGTCGCGGGCAGCATGAGTATGCGACCCGTCGCGACCGCCACGCGGTGCGTCTCGTTTTTTTCCGCGACATCGACCATCCGGGCTTCGCCGCGCTCGTCGAAGTGGGTCAGTTTTTTTGTGGGCATGTTGAGGAACTCGTTGCACAGCGAATTATCATAATACATCATGATTTTGCGCCCGCTCATCGCCATTCTCCTGCTCGCGGTCTCGGCTGCCCTCGCCGAAGGCCTGCCCGACCTCGGCGACGTGTCGCAGGCGACGTTCACCCCCATGCTGGAGCGGCGCCTCGGCGACCGCATCATGCGCGAGATCCGCATCGATCCCCAGTATTACGAGGACGTCGAGGCGACCGATTACATCAACGCGCTCGGCGACCGCCTGGTGGCCCGCGGCAGCGACACACGCCAGAAATTCGACTTCTTCCTGATCCGCGACAACCAGATCAACGCGTTTGCGCTTCCGGGCGGCTACATCGGCGTGAACACCGGGCTGCTGCTCGCTGCACAGAGCGAATCCGAGGTGGCCGGCGTGCTGTCGCACGAGATTGCGCACGTCACGCAACGGCACATCGCGCGCATGATCGCGGAGCAGGACAAGAGCCAGATCGTCTCGATCGCTGCGCTTGCCGTTGCCATACTCGCTGCGCGCACGAGCCCCGACGCCGCTTCGGCGGCCGCTGCATTCGGCACGGCGGGCGCGATCCAGAACCAGCTCAACTTTACGCGGGACAACGAGCGCGAGGCTGATCGCGTCGGTTTGACGGTGCTGGAGGCAGCCGGCTTCGACCCGCGGGCGATGCCTACGTTTTTCGAGCGTTTGCAGCGCGCGACGCGCATTTACGAGGGCAAGGGCAGTGCGCCGTCGTATCTGCGCACGCATCCGCTCACTTACGAGCGGATCGCGGACGTGCAGAACCGCGTCGAAAGCCTGCCGTATCGCCAGGTGCCGGACGGGCTCGACTTTCAACTGGTGCGCGCGAAGCTGAGAGCCACGCTCGACTCGCCGCGCGAGGCCCGCGAGTTCTTCGAAGACAGCCTTTCCGAGCGCAAGTTTCTCAGCGAAACGGCAAGCCGCTACGGTCTCACGCTGACCTTGCTGCGGCTCAAGGACACGGTCGGCGCGCAGCGCGAGTACGCGCTGCTCAGGAAGGCCGGCCGCACGAGCCCGATGATAGAGCGCCTGGGCTGCGAGATACGCACGGCCGTGGGTCCGGGCGCAGCCGCCGCGCAGTGCTACCAGGACGCGTTGAAGGCTTACCCGCATCACCGCGCGCTCACCTACGGGTACATCGATATGCTGCTTGCCGAGCGCAAGCCGCAAGCGGCGCTGCAGGTCGTCGAGGACAGGCTGCGTTCGTATACCGACGATTACCGGCTCTACCTGCGCCAGTCCGAAGCCTACGCGCTGCTCGGGAAGAACTACGCGCAGCACCGCGCCCTGGGCGAGGCGTATTACCGCATGGGCAATCTGCCGGGCGCCATAGAGCAGTTCCAGATCGCAGCCAAGAGCGGCGACGGCGATTTCTACCAGATGTCCGCCGTGGAGGCGCGGCTGCGCGAACTGCGCAAGCAGGACGCCGAGAACCGCAAGGACCAGAAAGACCGTCCGCAACAGCGCTGACCGAGCGTCGAGGAGCAGAAAGGCTCTCTGCTGTTCTTGGATTAAAATCACCGGCAATCCCCCGCTGACGAGGCGTGTCATGAATTTCGACAAGGAACTGGATGCGCGCGGCCTCAACTGTCCGCTGCCCATCCTGAGGACCAAGAAGGCGCTGACGGACATGAGCTCGGGCCAGGTGCTGAAGATACGCGCGACGGATCCCGGCTCGGTGAAGGACTTCCAGGCGTTTTCCAGGCAGACCGGCAACACGCTGCTCTCTTCGGACACGATGCAGGACGAGTTCGTGTTCTTCATGCAGAAGAAATAGTCCGCCCGGCCCGGCACCCGCCATGGATCCCGCGCAACGCTGGCGCGTCATCGACACGGGATTGCGCGCGCCGGAGCAGAATGCCGCGCTGGATCGTGCGCTGCTCGAAGCGCGCGAAGCAGAGGAAATTCCGAGCACCTTGCGTTTCCTGCGCTACACGCCGGCGGTGCTCCTGGGCGCGCTGCAGGACTGCGATCCGCTGATCGATGCCGAAGCCTGCCGCGGGCGCGCGCTGTCCGTCCACCGCCGCCTCGCGGACGGCGGCGCCTTCGTGTGCGACGGCCCGCATCTCGCCTGGACGCTCTACCTGAGCAAGGCGGATGTGCAGTGGGCCGACGGCCGCGCGCTGCTCAAGCGCTTGTGCCACGCCGCCGCGGCGGGCATTTCGGCGCTCGGCATGGATGCTCGGTACCGCGCCCGCAACGAAATCGTGGTCGACGGCAGGGTCCTGGCGCAGGCCGGCGCGCTGTATTCCGACGAGGCGTTGATGTTCCAGGCGGTGATCGCCCTGGACGGCGATCCCGGCGCGCGCGCAATGCTGTTCAGCCTTCCGTGGACCGGGAACGATCGCGTCGCTGCGCTGCGCCGGCGCTATACGACGGTCCACGAGCAGCTTGCCCGCAGGCCGGACGCCGAGGCGCTCAAGCGCAACCTCGTCGAAGCTTACGAGAGCGAGTTCGCCGTCGAGCTGCGCGACGGCGAGCTTACGCTGAGCGAGCAGGCACGCTACGAGGTCGCGGCCCGCGAGCATGGCGTCGGCCCGGCGCAAGGCGTCATGCCGCGTGCGCGGCTGCGATCCGCAAACGCCGTGCAAGCGTGCGCGGGAGGGTCGCTCGCGGCGTGCGTCGTTTTCGACGATGCTCGCACTATCCGGCATGTCTGGTTCGCCGGCTGCAGCGTCCGGCCTGCGAGCGCAGTTTACGATCTGGAAGCGGCGTTGCGCGATGTCGCCGTGGAGCGCGTGGCAGCCAAAGTCAGCGGATTTTTCGCGAGTCGCAGCGTGCGTTGCGACGGCTGCGTTCCCGGAGATTTCGCGGCGGTGGTCCGTCGCGCGGTGGATCAGCCCCTGCTCGCGCGGTGAGCGCCGGCGCGATGCATCCTGCGGACGGTATTGAAATCAGCCGCGGGTGATGCCGAGCGCCTGGTAGAGCGGCCGCAGCTCGGCACGCAGTGCAGGCAGGCCCCGCCACAGCGCGTACGCGCACAGCATCGAGCACAATCCGCTCAACGCAAGAGTGTGGCGCGCGCCTATCCACGAAGCGAGTGCGCCGGCGACCAGCGAGCCGAGCGGCTGCATGCCCATGAACGCCATGGTGTAAAAGCTCATGACGCGTCCGCGCTTCGAATCTTCGGAGACCGTCTGCAGTATGGTGGACACCGACATCGCGGTGAGCATCATGCCGAATCCCACTCCCCCGACCAGCAGCAGCGACAGCGGCAGATACGGCGAGTAGGCGAATGTCAGCATGGCGGTGCCTGCGACTGCGGCGCCGGCTACGGTCCATCGAGTCAGGCCCTGCAGTTGCTGGCGCGCGGCGAGGCACAGCAACCCGGACACACCACCGATTCCGGCGGCGCCCATCAGGAAGCCGAGCGTGTCCGCGCCGCCGGCGAATTCTTCGGCGGCGAATATCGGCATCAGCGCCTGGTACGGCGTAATGGTGAAGCTGACGACGGCCAGCGCCGGCAGCAACCAGCGCGCAGGCGCGAGCTGCCTCGCGTATTGCAGCCCTTCGACCAGGCTCGCCCACATGCCGCCGTGCGGGCGTCGCGGCGCGCTGCGCACGTTCATCGCGACAATGGCCACGATCACTGCGATCTTCGATACGCCGTTCAGGAGGAAGCAGAACGCTTCGCTGGACACGTGCAGCATCATGCCCGCGATCGCGGGGCCTATCATGCGGCCGGTGTTCTGCATGAAGCCGTTGAACGCGATCGCGCTCGGCAGGTCGCGCTTGTCGGGGACCATTTCGAGCGTGAAAGACTGGCGTATCGGCATGTCGAACGCCATCACGACGCCGAGAAGCGCCGCCATCACGACGATGTGCCACACCTCGATGAGGCCGGAATACGCGAGGGCGGCGAGCGCGAGACCTTGCGCCATCGCGAGTACTTGCGTCGCGAGCAGCAGCTTGCGGCGGTCGACTCGATCGGCCCACAGGCCGCCGAAGGGCGCGAGCACGAACATCGCGATCTGCGAGGCGAATGCCGTTACGCCGAGCAGCCAGGCCGACCCGGTCAGCCGGTAGACCAGCCAGCCGGTGGCGAGCTGCTGGATCCAAGTGCCGATGAGCGACAGCAGCTGACCGGAAAAGAACAGCCGATAGTTGCGATGCCGGAAGGCGCGCAGCGAATGCTTCATCGCGCGCTATTGCTCGTGGGCGTTGTGACGGCCTTGCCGCGTCACGCGTTGCCCAGCCGGGCAAGCTGTCCGCGCACCTGATCGAGCGTCCCGCCGAAGCTCGCAAGACGCTGCTTTTCCTGCTCCACCACATGAGCCGGCGCGCGCTGAACGAAGCTCGCGTTGTCGAGCTTTGCGCTCGCCTTGGCGATCTCGCCCTCGAGTCGGGCGATTTCCCTGGTGAGGCGATCGCGCTCGGCCGCGACGTCGATCTCGACCTTCAGCATAATCTTCCAGTCGCCGACGATGGACACCGGCGCGTCCGCCGCAGGCAGCTCTGCAACGGGTACGACTTCCGACAGGCGGCATAGCGCCGTCAGATACGGGCTCGCTGCGGACAGCTGCTCGCGGTTGCCCTGCACGAGGAGCGGCAGCTTCTGCGATGGCGCGATGCCCATCTCGCTGCGCAGCGTGCGGCACGCCGTGACCAGCTGCTTCAACATGGCGAGCTCGGCTTCGGCCGCGGGGTCGACTTTCTCGGGCTGCGTCTGCGGATAGCGCTGCAGCATGATCGACGCGCCGGATTTTCCGCCGAGCGGCGCGACCTTCTGCCACAGTTCCTCGGTGATGAAGGGCATCACCGGATGCGCGAGACGCAGTATCACTTCGAGAACGCGCACCAGCGTGCGCCGTGTGCCGCGCTGCTGCGCTTCGTTGCCGCCGTTGAGCGCAACCTTGGACAGCTCGACGTACCAGTCGCAGTACTCGTCCCATACGAGCTCGTAGATGACGCGCGCGAGATTGTCGAAGCGGTATTCGCGGAAAGCCTGCGCGGCGTCCGCCTCGGCGCGCTGCAGGCGGCTCACGATCCACCGGTCCGCGGCGTTGAGTTCCACCGATGCCGCTTCGTCGACGCCGGTGTCGCGGCCGGCGCAATTCATGAGCACGAAACGCGTCGCGTTCCACAGCTTGTTGCAGAAATTGCGATAGCCGTCGCAGCGGTTCAGATCGAACTTGATGTCGCGGCCCGGCGAAGCGAGGCTCGCGAACGTGAACCGCAGCGCGTCCGTGCCGAACGCCGGTATGCCGTTCGGAAAATGCTTGCGCGTCGTCGCCGCTATCGCTTCGGCCTGTTTCGGATTCATGAGGTTGGCCGTGCGCTTCTCTACCAGCGCGTCCAGCGTCACGCCGTCCACGATGTCGAGCGGGTCCAGCACGTTGCCTTTCGACTTCGACATCTTCTGGCCTTCCGCGTCGCGGATCAGGCCGTGCACGTACACTTCGCGGAACGGCACTTTTCCCGTGAAGTGCAGCGTCATCATCACCATGCGCGCGACCCAGAAGAAGATGATGTCGAAGCCGGTGACCAGCACCGACGACGGCAGATACAGGTCGAGCGCTGCGTTGGACTGCTGCGGATACCCGGGCGTCCAGTCGAGCGTGGAGAACGGCCACAGCGCCGACGAGAACCAGGTGTCGAGCACGTCGGGATCGCGCGTGACCGGAGCGCCGCCCGCCTGCGCGCGGGCTTCTTCTTCCGTGCGCGCAACGTAGACGTTCCCGAGCCGGTCGTACCAGGCCGGGATGCGGTGGCCCCACCACAACTGGCGCGAGATGCACCAGTCCTGGATGTTGGTGAGCCACTGGTTGTACGTCGTGGTCCAGTTCTCCGGCACGAACTTCACTTCGCCGCGGGAGACGACGTCGAGACCCTGCTGCGCGAGCGTCTCCATCTTCACGAACCACTGGTCCGTCAACATCGGCTCGACCACCGCGTCGGTGCGTCCGCAGCGCGGCACCATGAGCTTGTGGCGCTTCACTTCGATCAGCAAGCGCTGCTGCTCGAGGTCGTGCACGATGCGCTTGCGCGCTTCGAAACGGTCGAGGCCCTGATAAGCCTCCGGTCCGTTCTCGTTGATGCGGGCGTCGAGCGTGAGCACGCTGATCGGCGCGAGGCCATGGCGCGCGCCGACCTGGAAGTCGTTGAAGTCGTGCGCCGGCGTGATCTTCACGCAGCCGGTGCCGAACGCGGGATCGACGTACGCGTCGGCGATGATCGGTATGGTGCGTCCCGTCAGCGGCAATGCGACCTGCGCGCCCACCAGATGGCGATAGCGCTCGTCGTCCGGGTGCACCGCGACCGCAACGTCGCCCAGCATGGTCTCCGGGCGCGTGGTCGCGACCACGAGCTGGCCTGCGCGGCCGACCAGCGGATACGCGATGTGCCAGAGGCTGCCGTCCTCTTCGCGCGACTCGACTTCGAGGTCGGACACTGCAGTCTGCAGCACCGGGTCCCAGTTGACGAGGCGCTTGCCGCGGTAGATGAGGCCTTCTTCGTACATGCGCACGAAAGCTTCCGTCACCACGTGCGAGAGGCCCTCGTCCATGGTGAAGCGCTCGCGCGACCAGTCGCACGACGCGCCGAGCCGGCGCATCTGCCGGGTGATGGTCGAGCCCGATTCCTTCTTCCACTCCCACACGCGGTCGACAAAAGCCTCGCGGCCGAGCTCGTGGCGCGACTTGCCCTGCGCTTCGAGCTGGCGCTCGACGACGATCTGCGTCGCGATGCCGGCGTGGTCGGTTCCCGGCTGCCACAGCGTGTTGTAGCCCAGCATGCGGTGGTAGCGCACGAGCGCATCCATCAGCGTGTGCTGGAACGCATGCCCCATGTGCAGCGTGCCGGTGACGTTGGGCGGCGGCAGCAGTATGCAATAGCTGCGCGGATTGCTGCGGTCCAGGCCGGCCTTGAAGTAGCCGTTGTTTTCCCAGGCGGGATACCAGCGCGCCTCGATGGCGGCAGGCTCAAAACTCTTGGCGAGTTCCATGGCGGGAGGGGCGGTGCTCGACGAAAAACCCGGCATTATACCGGACGAGACCTTGTCCTCCGCAGGCCCGGCGCTGTCGCCTTGGGAAGGCAGGTGAGGCAGGTAGCCGCGCAGCGACTCTTCGATCGACGCCTTCACCATGCCGCTGAGATTCGACTGGAGATCCTGCGTGATCTTCACCAGAGCGCCGTCGAGCGCCGCGCCGATCTCCGGCATGAACCGTTCCTTCAGCACGCCGGCTATCTGGTTGTCGAGTCTCTGGCGGACCTTCTGGTAGATCTGGTGCTCGAGGTTCTGCGACTGCACCCGCGAGATCAGTTCCGGCGATTCCGGCGGCTCCGCGGCGTCGCCGGCTTGCGGATGCGGGCTGGATACCGAACGTCCGGGCACCACGACGTCGGTGAGCGTCGGAATGTCGCCGGGATCGGCTGGTGCGCGCGCTTCTTCGTTGAGCACCGGCACGTCCACGATGTCCTTCGGCAGCACGCGCGTCTCGGCGCGCCGATGACGCGACAGCAACGCGTTGGCGCGCTCCAGGACGTCCTTGTCCCCGGCATCCTTCTTTTGCGCCATCAGCGCGTGCCTCCGGCTTTCGCGAGATCGTGCGTGCGGATCTCGTAGCCGCGATCGCGGTAGAACTTGTAGCGGTCGCGCGCGCGCTGCCTGTCATCGTCGTCGAGCGACACGATCTCGATCAGCCGGTGAAAGCGGCTGAAGTAGGGCGGCCGGGCGGCGTCGAGATTGAGCAGGACGTCGTCGTTCTGCGGGTCGTTGCCGCTGCGGTCGATGACGATCGGCGTCGCGGGCGCAAGTCTGTCCTCGGCATGGCAATGAGGAACGAAGCCGATCGCCGGATTGGTCCACAGCACCCGGTCGAAGTGCTCGGCAATCGCTCTGTCGGTGCAGTACACCGTCAGTCGGCGGCCGAGCTGATACGCTTTAGCCGCGAGGCGCACCGCGGTGCGTACCTTGTCTTCCGCCTGGACGTAGAAATCCACCTGGGTCACGCGGCCGTTCTCCGCAGCGACGTCCACGCGGGGTCGTCCGTGCTCGTGCGCATCAGCGGCGCTTTGCGCTGCCGCCGTGGCCCTGCTCGGAGCGGCCGATGAGGAATTGCGTGAGCAGCGGCACCGGCCGCCCGGTGGACCCTTTCTCGCGCCCCGATTTCCATGCCGTGCCGGCGATGTCGAGGTGCGCCCACTTGAACGGCTTGGTGAAGCGCGCGAGAAAGCACGCCGCGGTGACGCTGCCCGCAGGGCGTCCGCCGATGTTCGCGAAATCCGCGAAGTTGCTGCGCAGCGCTTCCTGGTAATCGTCCCACAGCGGCAGGTGCCACACGCGATCGTACGAGGTATCGCCGGCCGCGATCAGCTCGCGCGCGAGCGCATCGTCGTTGGCGAACAAGCCGGTCGCGACGTGCCCGAGCGCGATGACGCATGCCCCGGTGAGCGTCGCGATGTCGATCACCGTCGAAGGCTTGTAGCGCCCGGCGTAAGTGAGCGCATCGCACAGGATCAGGCGGCCTTCCGCGTCGGTGTTGAGAATCTCGACCGTCTGGCCGGACATCGTCGTCACGATGTCGCCCGGCTTGGTGGCGCGCCCGCCCGGCATGTTCTCGGTGGTCGGGATGATGCCGACGACATTGATCGGGAGCTTCATGTCGGCGACGGCCTGCAGTGTGCCCAGCACGCTGCCGGCGCCCGACATGTCGAACTTCATCTCGTCCATTTCCGCGCCCGGCTTGAGCGAGATGCCGCCGGTGTCGAAGGTGATGCCTTTGCCGACGAGGGCCACGGGCGCGTCCTGCTTGCCCGCGCCGCGGTACTCCAGCGTGATGAGCTTCGGGGGCTGCGCGCTGCCGCTCGCGACCGACAGCAGCGAGCCCATGCCGAGACGCTCCATGTCCTTGCGCTCGAGCACGTCGACACGCATGCGGCGCGCTTTTGCGAGCGCTTGCGCCTGCTCTGCGAGATAGGTGGGCGTGCACACATTGCCCGGCAGATTGCCGAGGTCCTTCGCCAGCGAGGCGCCGCGCGCAGTGGCGACCGCGCGCTCGAGCACCCGCTGCGCCTTCTTCAGGTCTTCACGCCCCGCCGGGAAGGTGAGGCCGCGCAGGGCGATCTGCGCCTTTTCCTTCTTGCTCTTCATCTGCTCGAAGCGGTACAGCGCATCCTGCGTCACGAGCACCGCCTGGGTCACGCGCCATGCGGCGTCATGGCCCGGAACGTCGACGCTCGCGAGATGCATCTCCGCCTCGCTTGCCGAAGTGTTCATGAGCGCGCGCACGGCCGCGCTCACCGCTTCACGGTACCGGTTCTCGCGGAACTCTTCCTGCGGTCCCAGGCCGACGAGAAGAACGCGATCGCATGCGAGGTGCGGAACGTCGCGCAGCAGCAGCGTAGTGCCGGCCTTGCCTTCCATGTCGCGCTTCACCGCATTGGCGAGATAGCCCTTCGCGCTGCGGTCGAGCGCAGCGCCGGCGGCGGTGAGCTTGCGCGATTGATACACGCCGACTACCGCGCAGGCTTTCTTTGTCTGGCCCGGTGTCAGGCTTTTTATGCTAAATTCCACGCTACACTCCTGTGCAGGTAATACGTTGTTATATATGGCCGATTATCTGCGCATCCTTCGGCAAAAGTAAAGCCAGATGATCTTCCACAAGGCCCTGTTGCGCGAGCTTGCCACGGCGGCATTGCCCACTTTTCTGGTGCTGCTCGGCATCACGCTCACGACGCAGCTCGTGAAGCTGCTCGGACAGGCGGCGGCCGGAGCAATCACGTCGATGGGCGTGCTCGCGTTGCTCGGCTTCACGGTGCTCAACTACCTGCCGGTGCTGCTCTCGCTGACGCTATTCATCGCCGTGCTGATGACGCTCACGCGCAGCTATCGCGATTCTGAAATGATCGTGTGGTTTTCCAGCGGCCTGGGCCTGATGCGGTGGATGCGGCCGGTGCTGATGTTCGCCGCGCCGCTGGTGTTCACCATCGCGCTCCTCTCACTGGTGCTGTCGCCGTGGGCGGTGAACAAGGCCGAGGAATTCAAGCAGCTCATGAACATGCGCGACGACGTCTCGGCGATCACCCCTGGCGTGTTTCGCGAGTCGAGCCGCGGCGATCGCGTGTACTTCGTCGAGGAAGTGGAAGGCGAGCAGAACTACGTCGCGAACGTGTTCGTGAGCTCCACGCAGCATCAGAAGCTCGGCATCATGGTTGCGCGGCGCGGTTACCAGGAAACGCACGAGAACGGCGACCGCTTCCTCGTGCTGATGAACGGTCGGCGTTACGAAGGCGAAGCGGGGACACCGGAATACAAGATCTATGAATTCGACCGCTACGCGATGCGCATAGACACGGGTGTCGGCGAGGCGCGTCCGCTGACCACCAAGACGCTGCCCACGCTCGATCTCATGCGCGACAGCAACGCAGGCAACCTGGCGGAGTTTTCCTGGCGCATCGGCCTGCCGCTGTCCGCGCTTATCCTCTCGGTGCTCGCCATACCGCTCTCGTTCGTGAACCCGCGCGCAGGCCGCTCGATGAATCTCGTGCTCGCGCTGCTGATTTACATGACGTACAGCAACATGCTGTCGATAGCGCAGGCGTACATCGCGCAATCCAAGATCGGATTGACGGCCGGGCTGTGGGGCGTGCACGGCCTGATGGTGCTGGTGCTGGTGGCGCTCTTCTACCGCCGGCTCGTGGTGGGATCGCTCTGGAGGCGACTGCGGTGAGGACGCTGCGCCGCTACCTCCGCTCGGAGATCATTCACGCCACGGCGCTGGTGTTCGTCGCGCTGCTCATGCTCTTCGCGTTCTTCGATTTGATCGAGCAGTTGAAGGACCTCGGCCGCGGGGCATACCGCATGCCGCTCATCGCCGCGCACGTGCTGCTGTCGGTGCCCAACCACGTCTATGAGGTGTTCCCGATCGCTGCGCTCATCGGCACGCTGTTCGCGCTCGCGCAGCTCGTCGCGTCGTCGGAGTACACCGTGATGCGCACGGCCGGCGTGTCGGTCAGCAGGCTTGCGCTCAATCTCGTCACGCTGGGCTTTGCGTTTGCCGCGGTCACGTTCATGTTCGGTGAGTTTCTCGGTCCGCCGGCCGAGCAGCTCGCGCATCGCATCAAATCGCAGGCAATCACCGGCATCGTCGCGCAGGAATTCCGCTCGGGTCTCTGGCTGAAGGACGACAAGAGCTTCATCAACGTCGTGGAAGTCGCCACCGATTTCAGCCTGCGCGGCGTGCGCATCTATGACTTCGCGCCGGATTACCGGCTGCTGGCAATCAGTGTCGCAGGCCGCGGCCACTACGAGAAGGACCGGTACTGGCGGCTGGAAGACGTGGTGAAGACCTCGTTCGAGGGCAAGGAAACGAAGGTGAGCCGCATTCCGGAGATGCGATGGCACTCGGTGCTCGACCCGGCGCTGCTGGGTGTGCTGCTCGTCCAGCCCGACCAGATGTCGGCGTGGCGCCTGTATTCGTTCTCTCAGCATCTCAAGGAAAACCGGCAGAAAGCCTTGCGCTACGAGATCGCGCTGTGGACGAAGCTGATTTATCCCATCGCCGTGCCGGTGATGATGTTGCTGGCGCTGCCTTTCGCTCACTTTCAGCGGCGCCAGGGCGGCGTGGGCGCGAAGCTGTTCACCGGCATCATGCTCGGGCTCGCGTTTCACTTCACCAACCGGCTGTTCGGCCATCTCGGGCTGCTGTACGACTGGCCGCCGTTCCTGAGCGCCATCATGCCGACCGTCACTTTCCTCGCCATTGCCGTCGCGCTGATCTACGCGCAGGAGAAACGCTAGCAGCCTGTCGAACTTCGTCCGGCAGGCTGCTGACAGCGAAACCGCTGGGAGATTCCGGACGACAACGACTTCACCGAACCTGGAAGCGGGATAAGAACGCGGTTCTGCGCGCCCGTATCGGCCATTTGGGTGTGCGCGGTTTCGCATAAGGAGTTCGGCGGACTTCATTCCGCCGAACTCCTGGCTAGCGCGGCAGCGCCACCAACCGCGTGCCCGCCAGCCGGTCATGCAGAAACTGACCGTCGCGGTCGGCCAGCGCCCAGAGGTATCCCGCTCCGAGCAGCAGCCAGCTCACGACCGCGAGGATGTACCGCGTCAGCGCGCGTCGGATGTTCAGTGGCTCGCCGTTAACCTCGACGGCGCGGATACGCCAGGTCTTCATTGCAAGCGTCTGGCCGGTGCGCCATTGCGGCACGAAATAACACCCGGCGACGAGCACCAGATAGACCTGCAGCGCGATGCGGGGAATCTGTGCGCCGGCGAAGTGCGCGGCGAGGAGCAGCACGAGCGTAGCGGCGAAGCTCACGGCGACGAGCAAGAGGCTCTCGTAGAACAGGCACAGCAAGCGCCGCCCGAAGCTCGCGGTCGGCAGGGAAGGGACGTGATGACCGCCAGCCCGATCGGGCACTGCGGGGCTTTCAGTTGCCTGGGGCGGCAGCGTCGCTTGCGGGGACGGCCTGCTCGGCTTCGGCGGGTGTCGCGAGGCTCTGCTGATACTCGGTCCACTTGCGGCGCACCTGCTGACGCTGCTCGGGAGGAAGCTTCTTCAGCGTCTGATAGCGCTCGCGCGCCGCCCGCCGTTCCTCGGGCGTGAGCTTGGCCCAGTCGGTCATGCGCTGCTGCAGCCGCTGCTGTTCCTGCGGCTTCATCTTCGGGTAGCGGTTCGCTATCGTCACCCACTTCTTGCGGCGGGTGGTGTCGAGCTGCTGCCAGTCATCGGCGAGCGGCGCGAGGATCTGCTGTTGCGCGGGCGTGAGCTCGCTCCATGCGGGACGCGCCGGCTTCTTGGTCGCCGGGGACGCGGATGCGGCAAACGCCGGGAACACCAGCAGGCACAACCACAGTGTCAACGCGATCCGCGTTTTAGCCACGAGTCGAAGCCCTGGTCCAGAAAGGCGTTGATCGGCAGTTCGTCCGTGAGCAGCGCCGCGTCGATGTCCGCGATCTCCGAGCCGCCGCTTGAATGCCATGTGACGCCGATTGCGACGGCCGACAGCAGCGCCGCCGCAAGCATCAGCACGCGCAGGTTATTGAGACGCAGATCGTTGCCGGACTGCGGGCCGCCGCTCGTTGCGAGTAACCACCCCCATGCCGATACCGGCCGGGCCTGGTGGCGCGCGAGCGCCTGCCTGCGGGCCGCAGCAAGACGTTCTGCGACGGGCGGCGACACGTGCTCCACGCCCTGGTCAAGCAGGCGTGCGATCCGGCTTGCCAGTTCATTCTCTGTCTGCTTCATAACTCTATCCCCTGTTTCTTCAACGCCGCGGCAAGCGCATGGGTCGCCCGCGAGCAGTGTGTTTTCACACTTCCCTCCGAGCAACCCATGACTTTCGCCGCTTCCGCGACGTCCATTTCCTCCCAGTAACGCAAGAGAAACGCTTCGCGTTGACGGAGGGGGAGTTTTTCGAGTGCCTTGTCAATCAACTCAAGGAGTTGCGCGCGCTCCAGTTGCTCGGCTGGCGGCTGCATCCCCTTTGATTCCTGGTGGACCTCGAGAGTTTCAAGCGGATCGTGATCTTCCTCGGCATCGGCGCCGAGCAAAGAGGAAAGCGGCATGGTCCATAGCGCGCGGACTTTCTGCCGCCGGTAGAAGTCGCGTATGGTGTTTTGGAGGATGCGTTGAAAAAGGAGAGGCAGTTCGCCGGCCGGGCGACCGCCGTATTTCTCCGACAGCTTGAGCATCGCATCCTGCACGATGTCCAGCGCGGCCTGCTCTTCGCGCACGGCGAACAACGCCTGCTTGTACGCGCGTCGCTCTACGTCGGAGAGAAAATCGGACAGTTCCTTGTAGGTAGCCAGTGCGTCTGCCCTGTTTGGTTTGTTGTGGCCCGGCGTGCCCGGAAGCGCCCGAAGAGGGGCGACCGCATCTTAGCAAAACGACTGCGAGGCGCAAGCGCAGGCAGGCGGGCGGGCTGAGGATCGCGCTATCCTGCTGTTTAATGGGCCATTTTGCTTGACCCCCGCCGTCGCAACCGGTAATGTTGCATGTTTCCCGTCCAGAACGTCACAAATCAAGGTACATGATGCAAGTAACCGGGGCCGAGATCGTCATCCGCTGCCTGCAAGAGGAAGGAGTCGAATACGTTTTCGGCTATCCCGGCGGCGCGGTTCTCTACCTCTACGACGAGCTCTTCAAGCAGACGAAAGTGAAGCACGTGCTGGTGCGGCACGAGCAGGCCGCCGTGCACGCGGCCGACGGCTATTCGCGCTCCACGAAAAAAATCGGCGTGGCCATGGTCACGTCCGGGCCTGGCGTGACGAATGCCGTGACCGGCATCGCGACGGCCTACATGGATTCAATACCGATGGTCGTGATCACCGGGCAGGTGCCGACGCACGCCATCGGGCAGGACGCGTTCCAGGAGTGCGACACCGTCGGCATCACGCGCCCGTGCGTGAAGCACAACTTCCTGGTGAAGGACATCAACGATCTCGCGGTGACGATCAAGAAGGCCTTCTACATTGCGTCGACCGGCCGTCCCGGCCCCGTGGTGGTGGACATACCGAAGGACATCACGGCGCAAAAGGCGGCGTTCCAGTACCCGCACGAAGTGGCGATGCGGTCGTACAACCCGGTCAACAAAGGCCACACGGGGCAGATCAAGAAGGCCGTGCAGCTGCTGATGGAAGCGAAGCGGCCGATGGTGTACACCGGCGGCGGCGTCATTCTCGGCGACGCGGCCGGCGAGCTCACGAGCCTGGTGAAGCAGCTCAATCTGCCGTGCACCAACACCTTGATGGGCCTCGGCGGCTTTCCGGCGTCGGAGCGCCAGTTCCTCGGCATGCTGGGGATGCACGGCACGTACGAAGCCAACATGGCGATGCAGCACTGCGACGTGCTGCTCGCGATCGGCGCGCGTTTCGATGACCGGGTGATCGGCAACCCGAAGCATTTCTTCGAGCAGCCGCGCACGATCATTCATATCGACATCGATCCCTCCTCGATTTCAAAACGCGTGAAGGTCGACATTCCGATCGTCGGCAACGTGCGCGAGGTGCTGTCCGAGGTGCTCAAGCAGGTCGAGGCGACACGCAACCGGCCGAGCGCCGACGCGCTGACGGCGTGGTGGGAGCAGATCGAGACGTGGCGCAGCCGCGACTGCCTCAAGTATGACCGCGACAGCGCCCTCATAAAGCCGCAGTACGTGATCGAAACGCTGCACACGCTCACCAAGGGCGACGCGTTCGTGACCTCGGACGTGGGCCAGCACCAGATGTGGGCCGCGCAGTTCTACAAGTTCGAGAAGCCGCGTCGATGGATCAACTCCGGCGGCCTCGGCACGATGGGCTTCGGCCTGCCCTCTGCCATGGGCGTGCAGCTTGCCAACCCGGGCGCGACGGTGGTGACGATCACCGGCGAGGCGAGCATACAGATGTGCATCCAGGAGCTGTCGACCTGCAAGCAGTACCGGCTGCCGCTCAAGATCATCAGCCTGAACAACAAGTACATGGGCATGGTGCGCCAGTGGCAGGAGTTCTTCCACGGCAACCGCTATGCCGAGTCGTACATGGATGCGCTCCCCGATTTCGTGAAGCTCGCCGAGGCCTACGGGCACGTCGGCATGCGCATCGAGAAGCCGGCCGACGTGGAAGGCGCGCTGAAGGAAGCGCTGTCCCGCAAGAGCGACCTGGTGTTCATGGATTTCGTGACGGATCAGACGGAGAACGTCTTTCCGATGGTGCCGGGCGGCAAGGGGCTGTCCGAAATGATACTTGTATAACAACAATGAGACACATCATCTCTGTATTGCTCGAGAACGAGGCGGGCGCGCTCTCTCGCGTCGCCGGCCTGTTCTCCGCGCGCGGCTATAACATCGAGTCTCTCACGGTCGCGCCGACCGAGGACGACACGCTGTCGCGCATGACCATAGTGACGACCGGCTCGGACGAGGTGATCGAGCAGATCACCAAGCAGCTCAACAAGCTGGTCGATGTCGTGAAGGTCGTCGATCTGAGCGAAGGCGATCATATCGAGCGCGAGCTCATGCTGGTGAAGGTCCGCGCCATCGGCCGCGAGCGCGAGGAGATGAAGCGCATGGCCGACATTTTCCGCGGTCGCATCATCGACGTGACGGACAAGGATTACACCATCGAGCTCACCGGCACCGGGTCCAAGCTCGACGCCTTTCTGAAGGCGATAGACCGGGCCGCGATACTGGAGACGGTGCGCACCGGCGCCTCGGGCATAGGCCGGGGCGACCGCGTCCTGCGCGTATAGCCGGAACGTATTCGTTTTCTCGTGCCGGCTCCCGTCGGCGACAACGCATTTACCCAAGGGGACGTTATGAAGATCTATTACGATAAAGACGCCGACCTGTCGCTCATCAAGCGCAAGCAGGTCGCCATCATCGGCTACGGCTCGCAAGGTCACGCGCACGCCAACAACCTGAAGGATTCCGGCGTCAAGGTGACGGTCGGACTGCGCAAGGGCGGGGCTTCGTGGAACAAGGCGAAGAACGCCGGCATCCCGGTCAAGGAAGTTGGCGAAGCGGTGAAGGGCGCCGATTTCGTCATGATCCTGCTGCCGGACGAGCATCACGCGGACGTCTACAAGCAGGAGATCGAGCCGAACATCAAGAAAGGCGCAACGCTCGCCTTCGCCCACGGCTTCAACATCCATTTCAAGCAGATCGAGCCGCGCGCCGACCTCGACGTCGTGATGATCGCGCCGAAAGGCCCCGGCCATCTCGTGCGCTCGACGTACACGCAGGGCAACGGCGTGCCGGCTCTCATCGCGGTCGCGCAGAATCCGTCGAAGAAAGCGCGCGACGTGGCGCTTTCGTACGCAGCTGCCATCGGCGCAGCGCGTGCCGGCGTGATCGAAACGACCTTCCGCGAAGAGTGCGAAACCGACCTCTTCGGCGAGCAGGTGGTGCTGTGCGGCGGCCTCTCCGCGCTGATCCAGGCGGGCTACGACACGCTGGTGGAAGCCGGCTATGCCCCCGAGATGGCGTACTTCGAGTGCCTGCACGAAGTGAAGCTGATCGTCGACCTGATCTACGAAGGCGGCATTGCGAACATGCGCTACTCGGTGTCGAACACCGCCGAGTACGGCGACTTCACGCGCGGCCCGCGCATCGTCAACGAGCAGACGCGCGCCGAGATGAAGAAGATCCTGAAGGAAATCCAGGAAGGCCAGTTCGCCAAGGAGTTCATCCTCGAGCACAAGGCCGGCGCACCGACGCTGAAGGCGATGCGCAGGATAGGCGCGGAGCACTCGGTCGAGACGATCGGCGCCAAGCTGCGCGACATGATGCCGTGGATCAAGAAGAACCGGCTTGTCGACCAGTCGAAGAACTGATCGGCGGATCGCGCGGGACGGACGGCCGGGCGGCATGCGGGCACGAATGCCGCCCGGCCTGAACGCGCATGAATAACTATCCTCATCCCCTGATCGCCCGGGAAGGCTGGGCGTATCTCGCGTTGTCCGTGGCGGCGGCCGTTGCCGCGCACGCCTATGCCGGATTCTGGTGGGCGCTGCCGCTGTGGATCATCGCTGTCTTCGTGCTGCAGTTTTTCCGCGATCCGCCGCGTGTCATACCGGCCGACGCTGGCGCCGTGCTCGCGCCAGCCGACGGACGCATCGTCGCGGTGGAGCGCGCCGCCGATCCATACCTCGAGCGCGACGCGCTGCGCATCAGCGTGTTCATGAACGTCTTCAACGCGCATTCCAACCGCAGCCCGGTGGACGGCGATGTCGTGCGCACCTGGTACTTCGCCGGGCGCTTCTTCAACGCGGCGCTGTCCAAGGCCTCGCTGGAGAACGAGCGCTCAGCGCTGTGGATGAAGACCCTGGACGGACGCGACGTGACGGTGGTGCAGGTCGCCGGCCTCATCGCGCGCCGCATCTTCTGCTACGCGAAATCCGGTCAGCGGATCGCGCGAGGCGAGCGCTTCGGCTTCATCCGGTTCGGATCCCGCGTCGACGTGTATCTGCCGCTCGATGCCGTTCCCAGAGCGGCCGTCGGCGATAAGGTGTACGCTACGACGACCGTACTCGCGATATTGCCATGACCGCCATGTTCGAACCGAGAGAAAACAAGCTGTTCATAAAATCCCGCTTCGCCCGCCGCGGCATTTACTGGCTGCCGAATTTTTTCACCATCGTCGCGCTCTTTTCCGGGTTCTACGCCATCGTGCAGGCGATGAGCGGCCGGTTCGAGCACGCGGCGATTGCGATTTTCGTCGCCATGGTGTTCGACGGTCTCGACGGCCGGGTTGCGCGGCTCACGCGCACGCAAAGCGCATTCGGCGCGGAGCTCGACAGCCTCTCCGACATGGTCTCGTTCGGCGTGGCGCCGGCGCTGGTGGTGTACGTCTGGGCGCTCCAGGACTTTGCTGCGATCAGGAGCATCGGCATGCTGGGGCCCTGGCTGTCGGCAAAGCTCGGCTGGATCGCGGCATTCGTCTATTGCGCCTGCGCGGCGCTGCGCCTCGCGCGCTTCAATACCACGATAGACGTCATCGACAAGCGGTTCTTCCAGGGCTTGCCGAGCCCGGCGGCCGCGTGCCTGATCGCCGGCCTCGTGTGGGCGATGAACGAATACCAGGTGCGGGGCGCGGACGTGCGCTGGCTCGCGTGGGCCTGCACCATGTTCGCTGGACTGTCGATGGTGAGCAACCTCAGGTTCTACAGCGGCAAGGACATCAACTTGCGGAAGAGCGTGTCGTTCTCGGTGGTCGTCGGCATCGCGATGGGCATGGTGTTCCTCATAACGTTCTCGAGCACGCTGCCGGAAATGCTGTTCCTGGTGTTCAGCGCGTACGCGCTCTCCGGCTACGTGCTGTGGGTGCTCGGCAAGATGCGCAAGGAGCCGCCGCCCGCGCCGCCGGAGTGAGCCGCTCTTGCGCGCGGCTGGAAAAGCCACTATATTTCGAGCCCATGTGTACCCGTCTTCAGGCCACCCCCCTCTACGCCAGCCTTCTGCTGGCCGGCCTGCTGCTGCGCGTTCGCGCGCGCTGACACTTACCCCACATCCCAGTTGTTACGGCCCGGCAAGCGGCAATGCCCGGGGTGCACCTTACATGCGGCGGCCAGCCTGATCTACGAGCGGAGAACACCATGGCAAAAGAACAATTGATCATATTCGACACGACGATGCGCGACGGCGAGCAGAGCCCCGGCGCATCCATGACGCGCGAGGAGAAAATCCGGATCGCGCGGCAGCTGGAGCGCATGCGCGTCGACGTCATCGAGGCGGGCTTTCCCGCCGCGAGCGACGGCGACTTCGAGGCGGTGCAGGCGGTCGCCAGGATCGTCAAGGACAGCACCGTGTGCGGCCTCGCGCGCGCCAATGAGAACGACATCCGGCGCTGCGGCGAAGCGGTGCGTGTCGCAGCGAGCCCGCGGGTGCACACGTTCATCGCCACTTCGCCCATTCACATGGAGAAGAAGCTGCGCATGGAGCCGTCGCAGGTCATCGACCAGGCGGTGAAGGCGGTGAAGTGGGCACGCCAGTACACCGACAACATCGAGTTCTCCGCGGAGGACGCGGGCCGCTCGGACATCGACTTCCTCTGCCGCATCCTCGAGCAGGTCATCAAGGCCGGCGCGCGCACGATCAACGTGCCCGACACGGTCGGTTACACACTGCCCGACGCATTCGGCGGCCTGATCCGCACGCTGCGCGAGCGCGTGCCGAACTCGGATAAGGTGATCTGGTCGGTGCATTGCCACAACGATCTCGGGCTGGCGGTGGCGAACTCGCTGTCCGCGGTGCTGAACGGCGCGCGCCAGGTCGAGTGCACCATCAACGGTCTCGGCGAGCGTGCCGGCAACGCGGCGCTGGAAGAGATCGTGATGGCGGTGCAGACGCGGCGCGACGTGTTCTCGTGCGAGACGCGCATCGACACCACGCAGATCGTGCCCGCGAGCCGCCTGGTTTCGGGGATCACCGGATTCCCGGTGCAGCCGAACAAGGCGATCGTCGGAGCCAACGCGTTCGCGCACGAGTCCGGCATCCACCAGGACGGCGTGCTGAAGAGCCGCGACACGTACGAGATCATGAGCGCACAGAGCGTCGGCTGGAATGCGAACAAGCTGGTGCTCGGCAAGCACAGCGGCCGCAACGCGTTCAAGAGCCGGCTGACCGAGCTCGGCATCGTGATCGAGTCGGAGGAGGCGTTGAACGCGGCGTTCAAGCGCTTCAAGGACCTCGCGGACAAGAAGCACGAGATTTTCGACGACGACCTCCAGGCGCTGGTGACCGAAGAGAATCTCGAGCATGTGGTGAACGAGCACTTCAAGCTCGTCTCGCTCGCCGCGCACTCGGAGACCGGCGAGTCGCCGTACGCGAAGATCGTCCTCGCGGAGAACGGACGCGAGAAGAACTCGGAAGCGCAGGGCAGCGGCCCGGTGGACGCGTCCTTCAAGGCGATCGAGGCCGTCGTGAAGAGCGGCGCCGACCTGCTGCTCTACTCGGTCAACAACATCACGAGCGGCACCGATGCGCAGGGCGAGGTCACGGTGCGATTGTCCAAGGGCGGGCGCATCGTCAACGGGCAGGGCGCGGACACCGATATCGTGGTGGCGTCGGCGAAGGCGTACATCAACGCGCTCAACAAGCTCTACTCCGGCATGGAGAAGCTCAACCCGCAGCTGTAGCGCGGAGACGCGGAAATGGCGAAGTGGCTCATCACGCTGGGCATCATACTCGTGGTGCTCGGCGTGGCCTGGCCGCTGCTCGCCAAGCTCGGCCTCGGCCACCTGCCGGGCGACATCCGGGTCGAGCGCAAAGGCTTCTGGTTCTACTTTCCCGTGACCACCAGCATCATCGTCTCGCTGGTGATCTCGCTCGTGCTCTGGATATTCAGGCGTTAGCGCCGCGGCGCGTGAGGCGCAGGTACAGCGCCGTACTCGCGAAGAAAAGACTCGACAGCGCGATTTCTGCTGCGGCGTAGCGGCTGGAAGGGGCTGCGTCCGCGAACGCGCGCGTGGCGCCTTCGATGAAATAAGCGAGGGCGAGCATCATGGCCCACTTGAAAGTGTAGCGCCTGCCGTGCAGCACTCCCGTCAGCGGCGCAAGCAGCGGCACCGTCTTCAGCACGAGCCAGCTGCCGCCGGGGCGGAGCGGAGCGCCCCACAGCTCCCAGGCGAGGCAGACGAAAATCAGGGCGATCAGGCTGACGCAGGCGACGAGGTGCGCCGCCCGCCTCATCGCGGCTGCACGCGCAGCGCCTGCTCTGCGAGAGTCACTGCGTCCGCGACGCGCTGCGCCACTGCCGGGAAAGGCACGCGCCAGCGCCGGTCTGCGGCGGCGATATCGAAACCGTCGCAGTCGATGCCGACGACCGTGCCGTTCGTGGTTTCGATTTCGAGCTCGTGCACGCAGTAATCGTGCACTGCCCCTGCGCAGCGCGAATTCAAGCCGCTCAGCGCGTTCTCCTCGTTGCTGGCGAAATCGCCTGTCGGCGGCGTGTACGCTTCGCGGCTGATCCAGTGAACCTTCGCGAATCCGGCGACGACGCGCAGCGATGCCGGCTCTATCCGGTAGAACTCGAAGTCGAGGTCTTCGCGGTACATGCGTGCCTGCGGGAAATGCCGCATGTAGCGTTGCGTTCCCTCATCGTCGCCTTCGATGCGCCGCGCGCTTCCCATCAGCGTGGCACGGTTGCCCGTCTGCACGTCCGGCGTGCCTTCGTGGGCGAACAGGCACACGCGCGGGTCGGCGTCGATGTTGTGCGTATGCTCGGCGAGGCGGCTGACGAGGATGAGCGGGCGCGCCTGGTGGTCCAGCACGTACGGCACGACCGAGCAGTAGGGATATCCGGCGAGTGCGGTGGATATCGTTCCCAGTGTGGCATGCTGCTGGGCGCGAAAGAGGCGGCGTGCATCCAGTGCGAGGCTCATGCGGCAAGTTTCCAGGCGACGGTGGCAACGCGGCGACCCAGCGCGATGCACAGTTTCTTTTCGGTATCGGTAACGGCGCGGTCGCTCGCTGCGCCGGCCGTATGGCTCGCGCCGTACGGTGTGCCGCCGCTGGCGGTCACCAGCAGCTCGGGTTCAGTATAAGGCAGTCCGACGATCACCATCCCATGATGCAGCAGCGGGAGCATCATGGATACCAGCGTCGTTTCCTGGCCGCCGTGCAGGCTTGCAGTCGAGGTGAACACGGCTGCCGGCTTGCCCGCGAGCGAGCCTTTGAGCCAGAGCTCGGAAGTCGTGTCCCAGAAGTACTTCATGGGCGCTGCCATGTTGCCGAAACGCGTGGGCGAGCCCAGCGCGACGCCTGCGCATTCCTCCAGATCACGTGGTCCGGCATACGGCGCGCCGCTCTCCGGTATTGCGGGCGCGGTCGCCTCGCAGTTTGCGGACACCGGCGGCACGGTGCGCAGCCGCGCGGCCATGCCGGGCACCTGCTCGATGCCGCGCGCGACGAGCTGCGCCATGGCTTTGACCGCGCCGTAGCGACTATAGTACAGGACCAGTATTTCCTTCATGATGCGGACATGGGAAAAGACGAGCAGGCAGCCAGGTTCCCGTATTATATAAAGACTTCCACTTCCCGTCCGGGTGACGCGTGAGCCACACGCGCCTTATCGAGCTCGCGCAGAGAGTCGGGCAGCGTTTCCGCGACGACCGGGGCATGCAGATCGCGTCCAGCCTCACGTTCACCACGCTGCTGTCTCTGGTGCCGATCATCACCATCGCGCTTACGCTCATTTCCGCATTCCCGGTGTTCGCCGAGATGTCGGGCGCACTGAAGGCGTTCGTGCTGCAGAACATGCTGCCGCAGTCGGCCGACGCCGTCGCGAGGTACGCGCAGCAGTTCACGACCAACGCGGCGCGGCTCACGGCCGTCGGCATCGGGCTGCTGTCGCTGACCGCGATATTGCTGCTGATGACGATAGACCGCGCGTTCAACGACATCTGGCGCGTGCGCCATCCGCGCCCCATCATCCAGCGCGTGGTGGTGTACTGGACGCTGCTCACCGTCGGCCCGGTGCTGGTTGGCGCCAGCCTCACCATCACGTCGTGGCTGGTGGCGCGATCGGTGCAGCTCGTCGGAGGCATACCGGGTGCCGCGGTGGTGCTGCTCACGCTCGTGCCGTTCCTTCTCACTTCTCTTGCGCTCGCCCTGCTGTATCTCACCATGCCGAACCGGCGCATCGCGCCGCGCGACGCGCTCATCGGCGGATTCCTCGCGGGCCTTGCCTTCGAGGTGATGAAGCGCGGCTTCGCGTTCTACATCACGAGCTTTCCTACGTACAAGCTGGTGTACGGCGCATTCGCCACGGTGCCGGTGTTCCTGATGTGGGTGTACGTCTCGTGGCTGGTGGTCGTGTTCGGCGCTGTGGTGGTTGCCGTGCTCCCCGAATGGCGCGAGCGTGCGGGACGCGCGGAGCCGGCGCCCGGCAGCGACTTCTTCGATGCGCTGCAGATCCTGAAGGTGCTGTGGCTCGCGCATCGCGAAGGCAAGGTCGTGAGATTGAGCGAGCTCTTCGGCACCGTGAAAGTGCGCATAGAGCGCATCGAAGCCATGCTGGAGGCGATGATAGGCGCAACGTGGATCACCCGCGCCGCCCCGCGCGGCTGGGTGCTGAGCCGGGATCCGGCTTCCATCAAAGTCGCCGACGTGTTCCGCCTGTTCGTGTTCGATGCCGAACGCCACATACCCGCGCGCCATGCCGACGCGGAGCTTGAAGCGATGGCACACGATGTGTCCGAGCGCATCGCGGCGGAGCTTGCCTTGTCGCTCGACGAGCTGTTCGGAAAAGCGGAGGAAGCGCAAGCCGAGGCTGCAGTGCTCGATGCACCGCACGGGCGCCTCGAGCGCATACTCGGAAGCAGGCCCTAGCTGCGGCCGTCCCGGCCCGCTTCGGCGGTGCGCACCGGATAGCTCCAATGATTGCGCCACGCGTTCAGTACCAGCGTCGGGTATTCCGCCTGCCCCAGGCTGCCGTTGTAGCGCCCGAGCGCGCGAAACAGGTTGCCGTTCTCGATGTCCACGTAATGCCGCAGGATCACGCAGCCGTAGCGCAGGTTGGTGCGCAGGTGGAACAGGTTGTGCTCGGCGGCGCCCACCAGCTTGATCCAGAAGGGCATGACCTGCATGTAGCCGCGCGCGCCGGCTGAAGACACGGCGTATTTCCTGAAGTTGCTTTCGACCTGTATCAGTCCGAGTACCAGCTGCGGATCGAGACCTGCGCGCTTCGCCTCGTAGTGGACCGAGACGAGAAAGTCTTCGCGCGACGCGCGCTCCGGCATGCGCTTCTCGAGCCGACGCGACATCGCGGCAAGCCATGCACGCGCTTCGGGATCGTTCTGGAACTCCGCCTGCGGCGCCGCCTGGTCCGCGACCGCCTTGTACAGCGTGGCGCGCACGCTCGCCGAGAGCGGCTCGTACATCTGCGCGCCGGCGCGTGCGCCTTGCGGCAGCGCAAGGGCAGCCAGCAGAAAGAGACCGGCCGGCAGGGTGGCTTTTAGCCGCTGCATACGCGGGATTTTATGAGCTCGACTGCGTTTTGCAAGGGAAGCGGTTCAGCCTTCGCGTCGCGACGTCCCTGGAATTCGATAGTGCCGTCCTTGAGGCCGCGTTCGCCGACCACCACCCGATAGGGAAGGCCGATCAGCTCCATGTCGGCGAACATCACGCCGGGGCGTTCGTCGCGATCGTCGAGCAGCACGTCGATGCCTGCCTGGCGCAGCTCGTTGTAGAGACTCTCCACCGTTTCACGCACGCGTGCGCTTTTCCCCATGCCGATCGGCACCAGCGCGATGTCGAAAGGCGCCATGGCGCGCGGAAAGATGATGCCGCGCTCGTCGTAGTTCTGCTCGATCGCCGCAGCTACCGTCCGCGTGACACCGATGCCGTAGCAGCCCATTTCCATGAGCTTCGACTGGCCTGTCTCGTCGAGGTAGGCGAGGTTGAGCGCGCTCGAGTACTTGGTGCGCAGCTGGAAGATGTGACCGACTTCGATGCCGCGGCAGATCTCCAGCGTGCCACGTCCGTCGGGGCTGCGATCGCCGGGCACCACGTTGCGTATGTCGGCGAACGCGGGCTGCGCAAAGTCGCGTCCGATGTTCACGCCGGTGTAGTGATGTCCGTCCTCGTTTGCGCCGGCGACGAAGTCCGCCATCGTTGCGAGCGCTCGATCGGCGATCACTTTGCCTTTGAAGCCCACCGGGCCCAGCGATCCGGGATCGGCGCCGAAGGCGTCGCGTATGGCAGCGGCGGAGGAGAACTCGACGGGGCGCTTCACCGCATCGAGCTTCCCGGCCTTGATCACATTGAGCTCGTGGTCGCCGCGCACCAGCAGTAGTACGGGCTCATCGTCCGCGCCGTCCACCACGACCGCTTTCACGGTGCGCTCGCGCGGGACCTTGAGGAACGCGCACAGCTCGTGGATCGTCTTCACGCCGGGCGTATGCACTTTTTGCAGGGTCGCATGCGGCGCGGGCGCGCCCCCCTCAGGAGGCAGCGCCTCCGCGAGCTCGACGTTCGCCGCGTAGTCGGACTGCGGGGAGAACGCGATGGCATCTTCGCCGGAATCGGCGAGCACGTGGAACTCGTGCGATCCGGTGCCGCCGATGGAGCCCGTGTCCGCGGCCACCGCGCGGAATTTCAACCCGAGGCGCGTGAAGATCCTGCCGTAGCAGTCGTACATCTCCCTGTACGTCGCGTCGAGGCTCGCCTTGTCGGTGTGAAACGAGTACGCGTCCTTCATCACGAACTCACGCCCGCGCATCACGCCGAACCGCGGGCGTATCTCGTCGCGAAACTTCGTCTGGATCTGGTAGAGATTGAGCGGAAGCTGGCGATAGCTCTTCACTTCGCGCCGCACGACATCGCTGATCACTTCCTCGTGCGTCGGGCCGAAGCAGAAATCCCGCTGATGCCGGTCCTTGAAGCGCAGCAGCTCCGGACCGTACTGCTCCCATCGCCCCGATTCCTGCCACAGCTCGGCCGGTTGCACGGCAGGCATCAGCAGCTCCACGGCGCCGCTGCGGTTCATCTCTTCGCGGATCACCGCTTCGACTTTGCGCACGACGCGAAGCCCGATCGGCATCCACGTATAGACGCCGCTCGTGAGCCGGCGGATGAGTCCCGCCCGCAGCATCAGCTTGTGGCTGACGACTTCGGCCTCCGAGGGCGCCTCCTTCAGCGTGGTGAGGAAAAACTGCGATACGCGCATGGCTGTTCCGGACGTGAAAAAACGCTTATTCTACCGGACCTTGCAGTTTTGATCGTCACCGCAACATGAAATTCATGCCTCAATGGCGCATCCGCAAGCCTGCGGACGACTCGCAGACCGTCTACATCAGCGAGAAATTCGGCGTGCGCTCGCTGCACATCGGCAGCGACACGATACAGAGCTCGATGCGGCTCGCGCGCCCGTACGACCTCGAACTCGCGTACACGCGCAGCATGATGGCGTTCCTGCTGTTTCTTCCCGAGCCGCGCGACGTGCTCATGGTCGGATTGGGCGGCGGCTCCGTCGCGAAGTTCATGCATCACCACATGCCGGACGTGCGCATACATGCCGTGGAGCTGAGCGCCGAAGTCGTGAACATCGCGCGGCAATGCTTCAAGGTGCCGGTGGGCGACGAGCGCCTGCAGGTCACGATCGGCGACGGCGCGGAATACATGGGCGAGCCCGGACCGCGCGCCGACGTGGTGATGGTGGACGGCTATGACGGCGAATCCCAGGCGGAAGCGCTGTCCGAGCGACAGTTCTATCGGGCGTGTCACGCACGACTCAACCATCGCGGCATCATGGTCGTTAACCTGTGGAGCGGCGACCGGCAGTTCACGGACGCGCTTGCGCGCATCAGGGAGGCTTTTCCGCACGGGCGCCTGTGCCTGCCGGCAGAGAAGCCCGGGAACGTGATCGTGTTCGGATTTCGTACCGCGCCGGGCAGGATCTCGTGGCAAGAACTACAGCACCGTGCCGACGCTCTTACTTCCAGATACGCACTGGAATTCGGCCGTTTCGTGGAAGGCTTGCGCAAGATGAACGAGCACGACGAGCAGGGCTTGTCGTGGTGAGCGGGGCGGCGGCTTTATTTCATGCGCGAAGTGTGGAAAAATCGGCGTGAATTGATGAACTTATGGGGTTGACGACATGATTGATCGTGACGGATATCGCCCCAACGTCGGCATCATCCTGTGCAACTGGAAGAACGAAGTCTTCTGGGGCAAGCGGGTGCGCGAGCACTCATGGCAGTTTCCGCAGGGCGGCATCAAATCCGGTGAGACGCCGGAAGCGGCGATGTACCGGGAGCTGAAGGAAGAAGTCGGTCTGGACGCCGCTCACGTGCGCATCCTCGGTCGGACGCGCGAGTGGTTGCGTTACGACGTGCCCGATCAATGGATACGGCGCGACTGGCGCGGCAATTATCGCGGCCAGAAGCAGATCTGGTTTCTCCTGCGGCTGGTCGGCCGCGACTGCGATGTGTGCCTGCGTTCCAGCGACAAGCCGGAGTTCGATGCATGGCGCTGGCATGATTATTGGGTACCGATGGAGTCGGTGATCGATTTCAAGCGCGACGTGTACCAAAAAGCGCTGCAGGAGCTTGCCCGTTACCTCCGCCGGCGTTCCGACTGCCGACTGCCGCGTGCCGCGACCGTGGCCGCGACTGCGATGACCGGAGCGCCGCGCTCGTAATCGATACACGGTTGTCGTGCACGTCAGCCGTGCGACTGCCGGGCGCGTTATAGCGCCAGCACAGTTCATTGGATTTTCCTCGCGGAGGTGGTCGTGCTCAGGAATTACACAGCGCTGGAACCCGTCATGCTCGCGCCCGGCGTGGGGTACGCTCAGCCCACGCAGGCATTGCTGCAGAACGTCGCGCTGGAAGATCCTGCGATCCGGGTGATGACGGATTTTCACTCGGCGATGGCCGTGATCACCCTGCCCGGCGACACGGTCAACGAGGCGCATCGCCGCATGATCCAGCGCGGCGTGCGGCTGCTTCTGGTGGTGGACCAGGACCGCCAGGTCGTCGGCCTGATCACTGCCAGTGACGTCCTCGGTGAAAAGCCGATGCAGGTGATCACGCAACGCGGGATATCGCGGCAGGAACTGCTGGTGCGCGACATCATGACTCCGCAGCGCCAGCTCGAAGCGCTCAAGCTCGAGGACGTGCGCATTGCGAAGGTCGGCCATATCGTCGCGACGCTGCGCGGCGCGGGACGCCAGCACACGCTGGTGGTCGAGCGCGACGCGTCGGGTCGCCAGTTTGTGCGAGGCCTGTTTTCAGCGACGCAAATTGCGCGGCAGCTGGGCGTCTCCATACAGACCGACGAGATCGCCCGCACTTTTTCAGAGATCGAGGCGCAGCTCGCGCGATGAAACTGCGCCCGTTTTGACACCCGCGAACGCGGGTGCCTATACTGCGACCGGCCTGTGGCAGACGCCGGGACAGCGGCGTCGCGGAGGAATCCTTCATGCAGCTCAAAGGGTCGAAGGCACACGGCAGGCGTTGGACGCGTTGACGGACTGAAGGCCCCGGTTGCAGTGGCGTGCGGCACCGGGATGTGGCTCGGGACTTGCTCAGGCGAATCGCGTGCCCCGCCTGCAAGGCGTCATGCAGGCGGTCGGCTGCTTCATCGACATCGAGAGCGGCGACATGAACCTCATCAATCACCAGCGGCTTGTGGAACGCTTCGAGAATCAACTCCGCAGCTTGCGACTGCCGATTGCCGTCACGTGGTGGGACGGCCGGACAGCGCTTGCGGACGGCCATACGCGGATCGGGCTCAGGGTGCGAGACCCGCGCGTCCTTTACAGTCTCGTGAGGCCGACGCTGGGGCGCCTCGCGCGGCATTACGTGGAAGAGCAGATCGACCTCGAAGGGGATACGCGCGAGCTCACGCGCGTCGGCGAAGCGCTGAGCGGAACCCCGGGCACGCAGCGCCATACCGCGATGAAGTGGCTCGGTCATTCGCGGCTGTTCGACAGGAAGGCTATCCGTTATCACTACGACGTCGGCGACGATTTTTTCGGGCTGTGGCTCGATCGCCGGCGTGTATACTCCTGCGCTTACTTCAAGACGCCCGAGGACACCCTGGAAGCGGCGCAGGAGCAGAAGCTCGATCACATCTGCAGGAAGCTCATGCTGCGCGAGGGCGAGCGCTTTCTCGATATCGGCTGTGGCTGGGGCGCGCTGATCCAGTGGGCGGCCGAGCACTATGGCGTTCGGGCGACGGGCATCACGCTGTCGCAAAACCAGTACGACTATGCGCGCGCGCGCATCCATGAGGCGGGCCTCGACGGCCGGTGCGAAGTGAGGCTGCTGGATTACCGTGACGTGCCGGAGGATCAGCCCTACGACAAGATTGCGAGCGTCGGCATGTTCGAGCATGTCGGCCGCAGGAATTTCCCCGTCTATTTCGGCAAGATCCGGCGGCTGCTGCGCGAAGGCGGCATGGTGTTGAATCACGGCATCACGCTCAATGCGCCCGAGCAGGACGAGCTCGGCAGCGACATCGGCCGCTTCATCGACGAGTACGTGTTTCCCGGCGGCGAGCTGTCGCACGTGTCGCGGGTCATGCAGGATATGTCCGCCCAGGGCCTCGAATGCACCGACACCGAGAGCCTGCGTCCCCATTATGCGCGGACGCTGTGGCACTGGGTGGACAGGCTGGAAGCCAACCGTGCAGCCGCAGTTCAAAAAGTCGGAGAGAAAGCGTACCGCATCTGGCGGATCTACATGGCGGGATCCGCGCATGCATTCGAGCGCGGCTGGATGTCGATCTACCAGATTCTTGCGACGAGGCCGCGCACGGACGGGCGTTTCGTCCTGCCGCTCACCCGCGATTACATGTACAACCGCAACGTCTGAAACGTGCGTGCGCTGCTAACGCTATTCTGCTGCACCCTTGCAATTCCGGCGCATGCGCAGTGGGCGGGCTGGGACTACGACAACGATCGCGAGATCAAGCCGTGGTCCGAGCTCCAGGCGAAAATTCCGCCGTATCCCAAAGACGAGAACCTTGTTGCGTTCGAGGCGGGCGCCGCAACCGCGCACCGCTTTTTCGTCGATCCCGGCTCCATTTCTATCGGCGAGGATGGAGTGCTGCGCTATATCATGGTCGTTCGTGCTGCGGGCGGCGCGAATAACGTGACATTCGAAGGAATGCGCTGCGAGACGCGCGAGCAGAAGACGTATGCGATCGGCCAGCGGGACGGGACATGGGCGCGCGCCCGCGATCCGCAATGGCGTCGCATCGAGTACCGCGAAATAAACCGCCATCACGGCGTTCTCTATCGGGACTTCTTCTGCAGCGGAAAATTCGTGGCGGGCAGCGTGAAGGACATCGTGAGCCGGTTACGCTACCCGCCGTCGCCCAGCACCAACGACTAGGCGCTCACAGCAGCACCAGGTTGTCGCGGTGTATGACCTCGGGCTCGTCGATGTAGCCGAGCTTCGCCTCGATTTCTCCCGAAGGCGTGCGCAGGATGCGGCGTGTCTCGAGCGCGCTGTAGTTCGCAAGCCCGCGCGCGACCTCCCGATGCGATTCGTCGCAGCAGCTCACCACTTCGCCGCGCTCGAATTGTCCTGCGACGTCGACCACGCCGATCGGCAAAAGGCTCTTCCCGTCTTCCCGGATCGCCTTTACCGCGCCCGCGTCCAGATAAAGCTGGCCTCGCACCTGCAGATGATCGGCGAGCCATTGCTTGCGCGCAGCCAGAGTCGGCTTGTCTGCAACGAGCTGGGTGCCGATAAGATCGCCGCGTGCGAGGCGGATGAGAACGTCATCGGTGCGGCCGGAGGCAATGATCGTGTGTGCGCCGCTGCGCGCCGCGCGTTTGGCGGCGATCACCTTGGTCAACATGCCGCCCAGGCCGATCGCGCTGCCCGCGCCGCCGGCCATGGCTTCCAGTGCGACGTCCCCGGCCTGCGCATGGCGCACCAGCTTCGCATCCGGATTCCTGCGCGGGTCGCTGTCGTAAAGGCCCTGCTGGTCGGTCAGTATGACGAGTGCATCGGCTTCGATGAGGTTCGTTACCAGCGCGCCGAGCGTATCGTTGTCGCCGAATCGTATTTCGTCGATCGCGACGGTGTCGTTCTCGTTGATGATCGGGATGACGCCGAGGTCGAGCAGCGTGCGAAGCGTCGAGCGCGCATTGAGGTATCGCTTGCGATCGGCAAGATCTTCATGGGTCAGCAGGACTTGCGAGGTGACCAGTCCGTGCTCGCGGAAACATGACTCGTACGCGTGAACCAGGCCCATCTGCCCGACCGCCGCGGCGGCCTGCAGCTCGTGGATCGCACTGGGGCGACGCTTCCACCCGAGGCGCTGCATGCCCTCGGCGATCGCGCCGCTGGAAACGAGCACGACATGGCGGTCCTGGTGACGCAACTCGGCAATCTGCTTCGCCCAGCGGGCGAGCGCTGAGCGGTCCAACCCCTGGCCATCGTTAGTGACCAGGCTGCTGCCGACCTTGATGACGAGGCGCCGCGCCGATGCAATGACGGATCGTGTTTCGTCACTGTTCATGATTACGCCGTCCGAGTGTCCACGGCCGCCGGGAGTTCGTCGGCCACCGCCGCATCCCGCGCAGCACGCTCAAGTTCCAGATGCTCCATCACCGCGTAGGTGAGCTCCCTGCAGCCTTCGCCGTTGAGCGCCGATATGACAAAGGTGCGCCGCTTCCAGGCGAGCCTGCGCAGAAATTTCTGCACCAGCGACGCGCGCCGGTCCCCGGGCAGCAGATCCACCTTGTTGAGCACGATCCAGCGCGGCTTCCGGTACAGCGTCTCGTCATATTTCTTGAGCTCTGCGACGATGGCCCGCGCTTCATGTACCGGGTCCGCATCAGGATCGGCCGGCGCGATGTCGATCAGATGGAGCAGGAGGTGCGTGCGGGCAAGGTGGCGCAGGAACTGATGCCCCAGCCCGGCGCCCTCGGCGGCGCCTTCGATCAGGCCCGGTATGTCGGCCACGACGAAGCTGCGGCTTTCGTCGACGCGGACGACTCCGAGGCTGGGATTGAGCGTGGTGAAGGGATAGTCGGCGACCTTCGGGCGGGCTGCCGAGATTGCGCGGATGAACGTCGATTTGCCCGCGTTCGGCATGCCGAGCAGGCCGACGTCGGCGAGCAGCTTCAGCTCGAGCCTGAGCGTGCGGGTTTCGCCTTCCTCGCCGCGCGTGAATTGTCGCGGCGCACGATTGATGCTCGACTTGAAGTGCAGATTGCCGAGACCGCCTTTGCCGCCTTTCGCGATCAGCGCCTTGTCTGCGTCATGCGCGAGATCGGCGATCACCTCGCCGGATTCGGCGTCGCTGATGACCGTGCCGACCGGCATGCGCAGCACGATGTCCTGCGCCGAGCGGCCATAGCAGTCGGCCCCCTGGCCTTTCTCGCCGTTCTTCGCGCGATGGATGCGAGCATAGCGATAGTCGATGAGCGTATTGATATTACGGTCGGCGATCGCCCAGATGCTGCCCCCGCGGCCGCCGTCGCCGCCGTCCGGCCCGCCGCGCGGCACGTATTTCTCGCGACGGAAGCTCGCCATGCCGTCTCCGCCTTTGCCGGCGTGTACTTCGATGGAGGCTTCGTCTATGAACTTCATGATGTGGCGAAAGTAAGGTGCCGTACAAACAAAAAAGGCCCTGCCGGTAAGACAGGGCCCGTGAACGGAGGCGCGGCAGGCTCTAGGCCGGAAGCACGCTCACGGTCTTGCGCCCGCTCGGGCCTTTCTGCGAGAACTCCACGCGGCCCTCGATCTTGGCGAACAGCGTGTGGTCGCGACCCATGCCGACATTGTCGCCGGGGTGCACCCGGGTGCCGCGCTGGCGAATGATGATGCTGCCGGCCGGCACGAGCTCACTGCCGTAGCACTTCACGCCCAGCCGTTTCGATTCGGAGTCGCGGCCGTTGCGCGAGCTGCCGCCTGCTTTCTTATGTGCCATGTTTCGATTCCTTAAGCAGCGATGCCGAGAATCTCGATCTCGGTGTAGTTCTGGCGGTGTCCCTGGCTTTTGCGATAGTGCTTGCGACGGCGCATTTTGTAGATACGCACCTTCTCGCCCCGGCCATGGGAGATGACTTTGGCCTTCACTGTGGCGCCGCCCACCAGCGGCGTTCCCATCGTCACGTCGTCGCCATTTGCGACCAGGAGCACCTGGTCCAGCACGACTTCGCTTCCGATGTCTGCAGGTATCTGTTCTACCTTGATTTTTTCGCCGGCTGCAACGCGATACTGCTTGCCGCCGGTTTTTATGACCGCATACATGGTAAGTCCCGTCTCGGATATCAGCGGAAAACCGCACATTCTACAAAAAGAGTCCCGCGCAGTCAAAGGCCGCCTATCGGCCCAGATTGACAGCCGGCACAGCGCCGACTGCCGAATCATTCCGAGAAACAAGTGCCTGCCCGCTGCTTCGAAGTAGTCCTTACTGGTATCATCTGCGATTTTTCGCGCCCATTATCGTGTCTCTCGACGCCATACGCGATTTCCTCGTCGCCGATATGGCGGCCGTCGACGAAGTCATCCGGCAACGGCTGCACTCGGAAATTGTACTGGTCCGCCAAGTGGCGGATTACATCGTCGGCAGCGGCGGCAAGCGGCTTCGGCCCGCGTTGTTGCTCCTCACGGCAGGTGCCTGCGGCTATCGCGGCACCCACCATCACGAGCTCGCCGCGGTCATCGAGTTCATACATACCGCCACGCTGCTGCACGACGATGTCGTCGACGAGTCGGCGCTGCGCCGCGGCCGCCCCACGGCCAATTCGCTCTTCGGAAACGCCGCCGCCGTGCTGGTTGGGGATTTTCTTTATTCGCGCGCTTTCCAGATGATGGTTGCCGTGGATGACATGCGGGTGCTGCAAGTTCTCGCGGACGCGACGAATGTAATCGCCGAAGGCGAGGTGCTGCAGCTCATGAATTGCCGGAACCCTGAAATCGATGAGGGCGGCTATCTGCAGGTCATCCGATATAAAACCGCAAAGCTGTTCGAAGCGGCCACGCGGCTGGGCGCCATCCTGGGCAGGATGCCGCGTGAATCCGAAGAGTCGCTCGCTGCGTACGGCGTGCATCTCGGCACGGCGTTCCAGCTCATAGACGACGTGCTCGACTACTCGGGCGATCACTCGGTCATCGGCAAGAACGTGGGCGACGACCTGGCGGAGGGCAAGACCACATTGCCGCTGATCTATGCGATGAAGCATGGCACGGCGCAGCAGGCGGGATTGATCCGACGCGCGATCGAGCACGGCGGGCTGGAAGATTTGCCCGCTGTGCTTGCGGCAATTCAACAGTCGGGCGCGCTCGACTATGCGCGCGAGCAGGCGCGCGCCGAAGCGAGAAGCGCATGCGAGGGCCTTGCGGTGCTGCCTGACTCGCCTTATCGGGAGCGGTTGCAGCTTCTGGCCGAGTTTGCGGTCACCAGAGATTATTGAGAGTCGGTGCGCTTGTGACGGTCTGCGGCCTATGCGAAAATACGCAGCTCTCTCGATGCCGGTCATACGTGCGACTTGAACGGCAAGAACAAACGACGGGGTGTAGCTCAGCCTGGTAGAGTACTGCGTTCGGGACGCAGGAGTCGGAGGTTCGAATCCTCTCACCCCGACCAATTCGACGATGTTGCCCGGTCCTCGGGCAGCGTGAAAGCTTCCACTGCTTCAGGGACAGATTCGACGCCACGCATGTGGCGCTCGGGCGCTGTCGTCCAGCGGCAGCTGTGCCTCGCGGCAGCCATAGGCGTTCATCGATTGCCCTTCCGGCACGCGCGGATGGGCCGCCGCAAATGTCCTCGACGGCAGCCTTTCCTTGGGGCAGACTGCCCCCGCTTACCGGAAGTGTCCGGGACAATGACATATCTCGCGGGGGCGCTCGGCTTGGCGAAACTCATTCTCTTGATCCTGGCGGGGCTTGCCGTCTACCTGGTGCTCAAGAACTATAAGCGGCGCGTGAATCATAACGGCGGCAAAGCGTCGCGTGGCGACGAGACCATGGTGCGCTGCGCGGAATGCGGCGTGCATCACCCGCGTAGCGAGAGCCTGCTTGCTGCGGGCAAGTTCTACTGCAGCGCCGAACACCAGCGGCGCGCAAATCACGGCGGGTAGCGGCGGTGAGCGAAGCCGTACAGCAGGCGGTAGGGTGGAACGCCACTTCCCCGGCCGGCCCGGCGAGCCAGGACGACGCCTTCTGGCGCTCGCTGGTCCTGTTCAACGTTTATCGCCTGGTCGTCGCCGTGATATTGCTCATCGTCGCTGCGACGTGGCGGCATAATCTCCAGTTCGGCTCGCGCGATCTCGGCCTGTTCCTCGGCACGGTGGCGGTCTATGTCGGTTTCAGCGTCCTGGGTTTCCTGCTGATACGCACACGGCGACATTTCCACTTTCAGTTGTCGCTCCAGGTCTTTGCAGACGTCGTGTTCGTCGTCGTGCTGAGCTATGCGAGCAGCGGAATTTCCAGCGGGCTCGGCCTGCTGCTGCTGACCTCGCTCGCCGGCGCGGGTCTTATCAGCCGGGGGAAGCTGGCGCTTTTCCATGCTGCGCTCGCCAGCATCGGCACGCTTCTCGAGCAGACTTACGAGGTGCTGGTTTTCGACGCGGGCTTCGCGCAGTACGCGCAGGCAGGCCTGTTGTCGTGCGCGTATTTCGCAATTGCGCTCGTCGCGTTCGAGCTTGCCCGGCACACGCGCGCGAGCGAGAAACTCGCGGCGCAGCGCGAGATCGATCTGCAGGACCTCGCGCAGGTCAATCAGCATGTCATACAGGACATGCAGGACGGCGTACTGGTGGTGGACGGCTCCGGCACGATCCGGCAGTTCAACGCGCGCGCGGAGCGCCTGTTGGGCGCGCTTCGCGGGCGCCGCGAGGTGCCACTCGCCGGCTATTGTGCGCCGCTGGCCGGCCGTTTCAGCGAATGGCGCAAGGACGTGGATGCCGTGGAGTCGTACGGCGAGGTGCCGCTGGGCCGCAATCTCAGCGCGCGGTTCGTGCCGGTGAGCCGGCAACGGGCGGCAGGAGCGCTCATCTTCATCGAGGATCTGACGCGATTGCAGAAGCAGGCGCGGCAGATGAAGCTTGCCGCGCTCGGGCGGCTCACCGCGAACCTCGCCCACGAGATACGCAACCCCCTGGGCGCCATCAGCCATGCGGCCGAGCTGCTCGCGGAAGATCAGCCGGCGAACGAGACGGCCAAACGCCTGCTGACGATCATCCAGGACAACACGCAGCGGCTCGATCGCATGGTGAACGAGGTGTTGTGGCTGAACCGTGGCGACCGCGCGCAACGGGAATCGATCGATGCCGCTGAGCATTTGCGGGGCTTCGTCGAGCAGTTCGCCGAGGTCGAGAAAATTGATGCGCACATGTTCCGCGTCGAAGCGGACGGCGCGCTTCCGATGCTGTTCGACAAGAGTCATCTCGACCAGGTGCTGTGGAATCTCTGCCGTAATGCGGTCCGTCATTGCCGCCAGGCGGCCGGCAGCGTCACAATCCGCATTGCCGGGGACTCCGCGGCAGGGACGGTACAATTGCACGTCATCGACGACGGTCCCGGGGTGCCGGGACAGGTGCGCACACGCCTGTTCGAGCCGTTCTTCACCACCTCGGCAGGGGGCACCGGGCTCGGTCTGTATATCGCCCGCGAAGTGTGCGAGGCGAATGGCGCAACACTGGACTACGTCGAGGGCGGAACAGGGGCACACTTCGCTATCGTGTGCAGGGCGGGATAGATGGAAGTCGCGAACAACCAGGTACTCGTCATAGACGATGAAGGCGACATCCGCGAACTGCTGCAGATGACGCTGATGCGCATGGGCCTCGTTACGGATTGCGCCGCGACGACAGCCGAGGCGCTTTCCCTGCTCTCGAGCAAGGAGTACCAGCTCTGCCTGACGGACATGCGGCTGCCTGACGGTGATGGCCTCGCAGTGCTCGAGCACGTGGCCCAGCATTGCCCGAGCACGCCGGTTGCCGTTATCACCGCGCACGGCAGCGCGGAGAATGCGGTGGCGGCGCTGAAAGCCGGCGCATTCGACTATCTTGCGAAACCCGTATCGTTGCAGCAACTGCGAACGCTCGTGCGCTCGGCGTTGAAGCTGCCGCGTCACGCGCATGCGCGAAAAGCCGAAGGCGACGGAGAGTCTGCGCTGCAGTGTCCCGCGCTCATCGGCGATTCCGCCATCATGCACGCGACGCGGGAGATGATCGCCAAGCTCGCCCGCAGCCAGGCGCCGGTGCACATCACCGGCGAGTCGGGCAGCGGCAAGGAGCTGGCGGCGCGCCTGATCCATGACGCCGGCCCGCGCAGCGAGGGGCCGTTCACGGCAGTGAACTGCGGTGCGATACCGGAAAACCTGATGGAGAGCGAGTTCTTCGGCCACAAGAAGGGCGCTTTTACCGGCGCGGTATCCGATCGCGACGGCTTCTTCCAGGCTGCAACGGGCGGCACGCTGTTCCTCGACGAAGTCGCCGACCTGCCGCTGCACATGCAGGTGAAGCTGTTGCGCGCGATCCAGGAGAAGAAGGTGCGCAAGGTCGGCTCGACTGCCGAAGAGCACGTGGATGTGCGGCTGATCAGCGCTACCCATCGCAGCCTCGCGGACGAGGTGAAGCGCGGCACGTTTCGCCAGGACCTGTACTACCGGCTCAACGTGATCGAGCTGCGCATGCCAAGCTTGCGCGAAATGCCCGACGACATACCGCGGCTCGCGGGGGCGATTTTGCAGCGGCATTCGTCGACAGGAAAGAACATCCGCCTCTCGCGCGAGGCGCTCGATGCGTTGAGGTCGTATGAGTTCCCGGGCAACGTGCGAGAGCTCGAGAACGTGCTCGAGCGCGCCATGGCGCTCACGACCGGAGACGAGATACAGGCGCAGGAGCTGCAGATCGTGGCGAGGCACGCGGCAGAGCCTGCCGATATCGCCGGCCTGCCGCTGCAGGAGCGGCTCGATGCCATAGAGCGCAAGGCCATCTACGAAGCCCTGGAGCAGACGCGGTACAACCGCACGGCGGCGGCGAAGGTGCTCGGCATTACTTTCCGCGCGCTGCGCTACCGGATGGAGCGCCTGGGCATCAAAGACGAGCTCGACGCCAGGGATTGATGCGGCCCGAGTACCGGATCGACGAGTCGGGGATCGCGGATGCCGCCTGCTGGCTTCCGTCGCCGAACTGGGACGAACGACCCGTCGGGACGGACATCGAGCTGCTGGTCATTCATTCGATCAGCCTTCCGCCCGGATGCTTTGGCGGGTCTGCCGTCGGCGAGCTCTTCACCAATTGCCTCGACCCTGAAGCGCATCCGTATTACCGGGACATCGCCGGTCTGCGCGTTTCGGCGCATTTCTTTGTCAGGCGCGACGGCGCAGTCATACAGTTCGTGTCCTGCGCCAAGCGCGCCTGGCATGCCGGCTCTTCCCTCTGGCGCGGCCGGGAGCGGTGCAACGATTTTTCGGTGGGCATAGAGCTCGAAGGCTGCGACGAGCTGCCGTTCGAGGAGGCGCAATACGGTGCCGTTGCAGGCCTTACGCGCGCGCTGCGGGCGCGCTATCCGATTGCCGACGTCGTGGGGCACTCCGACATAGCGCCCGGCCGCAAAACCGATCCTGGGCCGTTTTTCGACTGGCAACGCTATCGCGAGCTGTCCGGACTTTCCTGAATTCCCCGCCCGCCTTTGCGGCGCGGCGCCTGTCTTCGCGCACGCCGTTGTTTTGCTCCGCTTCATCCAATCGGTATTGCCGTCTGCACGTCCTGCGGCCGAACTTCGAAAAAAGAGGCGCCGGCCTATTGCGTTACAAAAAGTGGCCCACTAGAATTTGATCGGCAGGCGGAACGAACCACAAGATGTAGTGGTTCGGGGAGGAGGGTAAGAGCCCTTCGACGAAGTTAAAAAACATAAGCGACAGAAGGAGTTAGCCTATGCAAATAGCCACCGGGGCGGCTGAGCCGCTGCCTTCGCCCGAATTTCCTGTTCCCGACGTGCAAAACATAGCCGGCGATCCGGCTGCCGCAGGGCACAAGGTCATTCGACGAAACGGCGCAGTGGTAGGTTTCGAGCCGTCCAAGATCGCCATCGCGATGACCAAGGCGTTCATCGCCGTCAATGGCGGTACCGGGGCTGCATCGGCCCGGGTGCGCGAGCAGGTGGCTGTGCTGACCGAAAACGTCGTCAAAGCGCTTGCGCGCCGCCAGCCGGCGGGCGGCACTTTCCATATCGAAGACATTCAGGACCAGGTCGAGCTTGCGCTCATGCGCGCCGGAGAGCACAACGTGGCGCGCGCCTACGTCCTGTACCGCGAAGAACGCGCGCGCGAGCGCGCGAAGCAACGCGAGATGCGTCCGGCGGCAACGGAACCCGAGACGCAGCCCATCATGGTCTCGGAAAACGGCGTGACGCGCGCGCTGAATCCGGCGCGTATCACCGCGCTCGTGGAAAGTGCGTGCCAGGGGCTCGGCCGCGATGTGAGCGCGCAACCGATACTCGATGCGATGCGGCGCGACCTGTACGACGGCGTGCCGATGGAAGAAGTGCGCAAGTCGCTCATACTCGCCGCGCGCGGCCTGATCGAACAGGATCCCGGCTACAGCTACGTCACCGCGCGCCTGTTACTGCACACGCTGCGCATGGAGACGCTCGGCGAGGAGGCGACGCAAGCGGACATGGCGACGCGTTACGCCGATTACCTTCCGGAATTCGTGCGCGAGGGCATCGCCGCCGAGCTGCTGGACGAGAGGCTCGCGGGCTACGACCTGAAATGCCTGGGCGCGGCGCTCGACGCCAGCCGCGACCTGAAGTTCACCTACCTCGGCCTGCAAATCCTGTACGACCGCTATTTCCTGCACGTGCGCGGCCGTCGGATCGAGCTTCCCCAGATATTCTTCATGCGCGTCGCCATGGGGCTTGCGCTCAACGAGCCGGATACCCAGCGCGAAGCGCGCGCGATCGAGTTCTATAACGTTCTGTCGAGTTTCGACTTCATGAGCTCGACGCCGACGCTGTTCAACTCCGGCACCCGCCGCTCGCAGCTCGCGAGCTGCTATCTCACCACCGTGTCGGACGACCTTGATGGCATCTACGAAGCCATCAAGGAAAACGCGATGCTGCAGAAGTATGCCGGCGGCCTGGGCAACGACTGGACTCCGGTGCGCGCGCTCGGCAGCCACATCAAGGGCACCAATGGCAAGAGCCAGGGCGTAGTGCCGTTTCTGAAGGTGGTCAACGACACCGCGGTCGCGGTGAACCAGGGCGGCAAGCGCAAGGGCGCTGTGTGCTCGTATCTCGAGACTTGGCACCTCGACATTGAAGAATTCCTCGAGCTGCGCAAGAACACCGGCGACGATCGCCGCCGCACGCACGACATGAACACGGCAAACTGGATTCCCGACCTGTTCATGAAGCGCGTGATGGAAAACGGCGAGTGGACGCTGTTCTCGCCGTCCGACGTGTCCGACCTTCATGACAAGTACGGCGCCGCATTCGAAAAAGCGTATCTCGATTACGAGGCGCAATGCGCCAGAGGCGACCTCAAGCTCTACAAGAAAATTCCGGCCGTGCAGCTGTGGCGCAAGATGCTCACGATGCTGTTCGAAACCGGCCATCCGTGGGTCACGTTCAAGGATCCGTGCAACGTGCGCTCGCCGCAGCAGCATGTCGGCGTGGTGCACAGCTCCAATCTCTGCACCGAGATCACCCTGAACACCGGGCCGGACGAGATCGCTGTATGTAATCTGGGCTCGGTCAACATGCCCGCCCATCTCGACGTGACGACCGGTCGCCTCGACATGGAAAAGCTCAAGCGCACCGTCGGCACGGCGATGCGCATGCTCGACAACGTCATCGATCTCAACTTCTACTCGGTCAACAAGGCACGGAACTCCAACTTCAAGCATCGTCCCATCGGCCTTGGGATCATGGGATTCCAGGATTGCCTGCACATGCTGCGGGTGCCGTACGGATCGCAGGCCGCCGTCGAGTTCGCGGACCGCTCCATGGAGCAAATCGCCTATACCGCGTACCGGGCATCGACCGATCTCGCCGAGGAGCGCGGCCCCTATTCGACGTTCAAAGGCTCGCTGTGGGACCGCGGCATACTGCCTTTCGACACGCTGAAGCTGCTGGCCGAGCAGCGGGGCGGCTACGTGGAATGCGACGCATCGTCCACGCTCGACTGGGACGCGTTGCGCAAGCGCATCAAGCAGGTCGGCATGCGCAACTCGAACTGCATCGCGATAGCGCCCACCGCCACCATTGCCAATATCACCGGGCTCTCGCAATGCATAGAGCCGACGTACCAGAACCTCTACGTGAAATCGAACCTCTCCGGCGAGTTCACCGTCGTCAACGAATTCCTGGTGCGCGACCTGAAGAAGCTCAATCTGTGGGACGAGGTCATGATCGCCGACCTCAAGTACTTCGACGGGTCGCTTGCCCGCATCGATCGCATCCCGCCGGAGGTGCGCGAGCTTTACGCGACTGCCTTCGAGACGGATCCCGCGTGGCTCGTGGAATGCGCCGCGCGCCGGCAAAAGTGGGTGGACCAGTCGCAGTCGCTGAACATCTACATGGCCGGCGCATCCGGAAAGCGGCTGGACGATACGTACAAGCTCGCATGGCTGCGCGGACTGAAGACGACTTATTACCTGCGAACGCTCGGAGCGACTTCGGCCGAGAAGTCGACAGTGAAGGCGGGGCAGTTGAATGCCGTGCCGACCGGCGAGCCCGCGGCGGAGCCGAAATTCTGCGCGATCGACGATCCCGAGTGCGAAGCGTGCCAGTAAACCGAAGCTGATAACGGAGACGACATGCTTCAATTCGAGCAACGAAATGCGGAAGGGCTGGAAGCGGGTCTGCAGCCGGTGGTTTCGGGCGCGCACCCGATGCGCGGGCTGGATGAGGAAGAGCCGGAAGCGTTCCGCCGCGTCAACGTCGCGGACAAGCGGGTGATCAACGGGCAGACCGACGTCAACCAGCTGGTGCCGTTCAAGTATAAATGGGCCTGGGAGAAGTACATCAACGCGTGCGCGAACCACTGGATGCCGCAGGAGATCCAGATGAGCCGCGACATCGCGCTGTGGAAGGATCCCAACGGGCTTACCGAGGACGAGCGGCGCGTCGTGAAGCGCAACCTCGGGTTTTTCGTCACGGCCGACTCGCTGGCTGCGAACAATATCGTCCTCGGAACGTACCGCCACATCACCGCTCCGGAGTGCCGGCAGTATCTGCTGCGCCAGGCATTCGAGGAGGCGATACACACGCATGCGTACCAGTACATCGTCGAAAGCCTGCAGCTCGACGAGGGCGAAGTCTTCAATGCCTACCACGAGATTCCGTCCATCCGTGCGAAGGACGAGTTCCTCATTCCTTTCATAGACACGCTCACCAATCCCTCGTTCAGGACCGGCACGCCCGATGCGGACCGGAAGCTGCTGAAGAGCCTCATCGTGTTTGCGTGCCTTATGGAGGGCTTGTTCTTTTACGTCGGCTTCACGCAGATACTCGCGCTCGGGCGGCAGAACAAGATGACGGGGGCCGCCGAGCAGTATCAGTACATCCTGCGCGACGAGTCCATGCACTGTAACTTCGGCATAGATCTCGTCAACACCATCAAGCTGGAAAATCCGCACTTGTGGACGTCGGAGTTCCGAGACGAGCTGAGCGAGCTGTTCAGAAAGGCGGTCGAGCTGGAATACCGGTACGCCGAGGACACGATGCCGCGCGGCGTGCTGGGACTCAATGCCGCGATGTTCAAGGAGTACCTGCGCTATATCGCGAACCGCCGCGCGCAGCAGATCGGTCTCGATGTGCTCTTCGAAGGCGCGGGCAATCCGTTTCCGTGGATGGCGGAGATGATCGACCTGAAGAAGGAGAAGAATTTCTTCGAGACGCGTGTGACGGAATACCAGACGGGCGGAGCGCTGTCCTGGGATTGAGAGGGGAGATACGCCTGAACAGCTTGCCAATGCCGGTTGCTTCGAAGTCCTACCTCGTGGAGGAATACTCTTGGCAATGAGCTTGCTTCACCGCCGTTACCGTTGGCGTCGCAGCAATCTGCATATGGTCACCGAGCTGCGGGCCGAGGAGAATTACACGCTGTGGCTGAAATTCGACGATGGTGTGGAGGGCCGCGTGTACCTTGCGGATCTCGTAAACACCTCGACATTCGGAGCATTGAGCAGCATCGAGCGATTCGCTCGCGTCGCGATAGATCCGATTGCGAACGTGATCACCTGGGAAGGCGGCATCAACATCGATCCGGAAGCGCTCTACCGCGACATCATGAGCAACTCGCACGCTGCGTTGCACTGAAGGTCGCACAGTGCCCGGGCTGTGCAGGCACACGCCGGGCAGGGCGGTCGCTGAAAAATATTTGGACAGGAGGTCAGCATGGCTAAAGCTAAGAAGCGTAGTGGGAAGAAAAGAGCAGCTGCGAAAGCAGTGAAGAAGAGCAGGAAGCCGGCAAGCCGCGCGGCCGTCAGTAGGAAGGCAGCACGGAAGAAGCCGTCGGCGCGCAAGAAAGCAGCCGGCCGAAAAACAACGGCAGCGCGGAAAAAAGGAAAATCGACGGTACGTTCGGCAAAGAAAACGCCTGCGCGCAAAAAAGCGGCAGCCAAGCCGGCGAAGGGCAAAAAAAAGCCGACTGAAAAGTCGGCTAAGAAAAAAGCAGCCAAGAAAAAGTCCGCGGCTCCTGAGAAGCGCCCCGCACTTCAACCGTCGGCTCAAGCGACTCCGCCGGTTGCTGTATCGTTGACGCCTCGACCGATCGCTATCCCTGGCGCATGGCCGTTTCCGATGGGAAGCCGGCCCTGACTGCCTGCCCGCCTTGCGGCCGGATGGAGATCCGGCTGCTTGCTGCGGGCATCGGGATTTCGATGGCGGAACAGCAGGCCGCTAAAGATACAGAATCTGTACCGGCGCGGCAAGGCGTAAGGCTGAATTAGGGTTTTACCTGCTGAAAAGAACGCAAAAACAATACGCTATATCAAGCGTCGTATCACAAAGCGGACGCTGGCCCCAGGCGACCGCGCTGCTGCGCGGGCTAACGATTCGGTCTGATCGATAGGCGTACCCTATCGCATTCGGGGCGCCGGAATTCGCTTTGCATGTCATCGACTTCAGACGTTCGCGCTTCTTGCGGCAGCGTCCGTAGTGTCATCGCAGGGATTCGCATCGAATCCGAAACGGCGCGGAACATCGACCGAACGAATCGCTTGCACGACCACTGGTTGCCGCGCGCGACCGAGATGCAGATAAAGAGCGGCTTCTTCTGCCCGCTGCATTGCGTGTACGCGCTTCCCCAACTCGTCGTCGCGGAGCCGACTGCCGTCGAAGTCGACCAATGCCTTCCTCACAATTTCGAGGTCCTTGTCGTGCACGATGCCGATGCCGATGTCGGTCTGCAAAAGTACTGCGCCGCCTTCATCGATAAACGCAGCTGCGATAGCGCGCGCTCGTTGTCCGTTGTGCGCCTCGAGGTCGAGCACGCGGTCGATCCCGGCGTCAAGTCGATAGACGAAGGGCGTGTACTCGAGCGTGACATAGACGCGCTGCGGGCCGTTCTGGAAATACCAGCGGCCTCGTTGGTCGTGCGCGTAGTTGCGCCCGATGAACGCGTTGACTGTGGGGTTCGAAATCTTTTCGCTCTTGATGAGCCAGGCTCCGCGGCGGTCGAGCGTAAGCCAGCCGTACACCGCCGGCACGTTGGGCCACTTCGCCATGCCTCGAATTACGAGATCGTCCATCGTCCGTGAGACGCCGCCTGATTGGCCGGTTTCCATCGGGGCAAAAGTACTACAGCGCGATGCCAGTCACTCCGCCTCGGCGTGCGCCGTCTTCGCGTGCAGATCGGCCAGCTCTTTTTGCACGTTTGGAGGCACCGGCTCGTAATGCGAGAGCTGCAATGAATACGAGCCCTGGCCGGCAGTGACGGACTTGAGCCTCGCCTGGTAATTGCCGAGTTCGGACAGCGGTGCCTGCGCCCGGATGACCAGCGTGCCGGGGCTGACAGAGTCGGTGCCGAGTATCTGGCCGCGCTTCGCCGACAGGTCGCCGGCGATGTCCCCCATGTTTCCTTCCGGTGCGGTGATCTCGACGTTGACGATAGGCTCGAGCACGATGGGCTTGGCCTTGCCGATGGCATCCATGAAGGCGCGCTTGCCGGCGGCTACGAACGCCACCTCCTTCGAATCGACAGGGTGATGCTTGCCGTCGTATACGATCACGCGCATGTCCTGCATCGGGTACCCGGCAATGGGACCCGCATCCAGGACCTGCCGCACGCCTTTTTCGACGGCGGGTATGTACTGGGTGGGAATCACGCCGCCCTTCACCTGATCGACGAACTCGAAGCCCGTGCCTCTCGGCAGCGGCTCGATCTTGAGAAACACTTCGCCGAATTGCCCGGCGCCGCCGGTCTGTTTTTTGTGGCGGTGGTGGCCTTCGGCGCGCGCCGTGACGGTCTCGCGGTAAGGGATGCGCGGCGGCTTGGTGTTCACCTCGACATGGAAATGCTGTTGCATGCGGTCGAGCAGGCAACGCATGTGCAGCTCGCCCACTGCGCTGATGACCGTCTCGCTGCTGCCGGCGTGATGCGAGACGTGTATCGTCTGGTCCTCCGCGGACAGCTTGTGCAACGCTTCGGATATGCGCTGCTCGTCGCCGCGCCGCTTTGGCTCGATGGCCAGGCTGTGCATGGGCATGGGGAAGGGCAACGGCACCACATGAATGTGGTCCTCGTCGTGAGAATCGTGCAACACGGCGTCGAAGTGAATTTCCTCGACTTTCGCGACGGCGCCGATGTCGCCGGGAGCGAGCGCCTCCACTTCAATGAAATCCTTGCCGCGCAAAAGGTAGGGATGTGCGATCTTGAACGCCTTGCGCCCATCGCCGACGAACAGCTGTGTGTCGCGCGTGATGGTCCCCTGATGGACGCGGAACACGCCGACTTTGCCGACAAACGGGTCGATCATCACCTTGAACACATGGGCCAGCACGTGCTTGTCGGGATCCGGCGCAGCCGTCATCGGTTGCGCGGCGGCTCCTTCGCCTTTCATGAACTGCGGCGGATTGCCTTCGGTCGGGTTGGGCAGCAGCTTGACGAAAACATCCAGCAGCTCGCTCACGCCCGCTCCATTGCGCGCGGAGGTGAAGCACACGGGCACCAAATGGCCGTCGCGCAGCGCCTTCTCGAACGGCGCGTGCAGCTCGGCCGGGCTGATCTCGCCCTGCTCGAGATAACGCGCCATCAGTTGCTCGTCCACTTCGACGACCTGGTCCACCAGCGCCCGATGCGCCTCTTCTACCGAGGAGAAATCCGCCTCGCCGGAGGGATTGAAGAAGCAGTCCACGACACGGGTATTGCCTCCGGCCGGGAGGTTGATCGGCAGGCATTCCTTGCCAAAGGTGGCCTGCAGCCGCTCGAGCACGGACTCGGGATCGACGTTTTCCGCGTCGATCTTGTTGACGATGATCATTCGGCACAGGCCTCGGCGCTTGGCCTCGTCCATCAGCCGGCGGGTCATCATCTCGATGCCGCTTGCCGCATTGACTACGATCGCCGCCGTCTCGACCGCCGGCAGCACGCCGAGTGCCCTGCCCACGAAATCCGGGAGACCGGGTGTGTCGGCGATATGGATACGCGTCTCGCCGTGGTTGAGATGGACGAGCGCGGAGTACAACGAATGGCGATAGGTCTTCTCCAGCGCGTCGAAGTCGCAAACCGTCGTGCCTCTTTCAACACTGCCCATGGCCCCTATGGTCCCGGCCTTGTGCAACAGCGCTTCCACCAGCGTGGTTTTGCCGGCCGCGCCATGGCCGAGCAACGCGACGGTTCTGATGGACTCAGGGCGGTACATAGGCATGGTCGGCTCCTGCGCTAAACGGGACGATTGGAAATAAGCGGGGTGTCTGGGAAGGCCGCAGAGAATACTCGAATTCAGTATAAACGGCCGCTCTCACGCCATTCAAGCGACGAGATCAAAGGCTTGAGCCGGTTGCGGGCATGCTGCCTGCGCCCCATACTGCGCGTCCCCGCCGTTTGGCCCGACCTGTAACCGACCTCATGAGCGATCACCCAGCCTTGCAGCCTCCTGTTCCCCCTGTTGAGCCGGAGCCGTGGGAGTGCTGCGGAAGCGGCTGCGATCCCTGCGTGTACGACCGCTACTGGGAGGCCTTGGAGCGGTATGAACTCGACCTGGAGCGGTGGCGGCAGACGGCGGGGTCGTCCCGGCAGGAAACTTGCGAGGGCCGGCCGCCGGGGTTGCCCCAATTTGACAAGGGGCAGGGTAGCCCCTAGAGTACGCCCGCCATTCAGGCACTTTCTCACGCAGCGGCGGGTCGGAAGTGCAGTTGCAGATTTGGCCGCTGACCACTAGAATTAGGTCCGTTTAGCTGATCGCCCCCCAGCTATTGTGGTTGCCCGGGGCATCAGGGGAAAAGGAAATACGCGTTGCCCTAGCAAGGTGACTGGGCGGCATTGCGCTCGTGCGATTGCCGACTAACCAAGAAGGAGGTTTTGCATGCACGCAAAATCAGTCCATGACCGGCTACAAAAGCTCCTCCGCTATGCCGGTGCCCGTGCCCGACCGTTGCGCGGGACCCTCGTCGTTTTCGCGTTGCTTTCCATAGTTTCAGGCTCTGCGTTGCTTGCCATGGGCGAGCAGGCGCCCCAGCCTGCTGTGGAAGCAGTGCCCGGCATGCTGTCGATGGTCGAGCAGTCAGCACCGGCGGCCGCGTCCAGGGACGCGGTGGAGCCGGTCGCGGTACACACTGAGGAAAGCCGCTACCAGGCGCTCGCCGAGTTTCTGGCGCGCAAGTACAAGGTGTCCGAGCGGGTCATCTTCAATCTGGTCGGTATGGCGCACAACGCCGGCCGCCAGATCGGCATCGATCCTTTGCTCATCATCGCCGTGATCGCCGTCGAGTCGCGCTTCAACCCCATCGCGGAAAGCATGGCAGGGGCGAAAGGCCTGATGCAGGTGATTCCGAAGTACCACACCGACAAGCTCAAGGGCTATGGCGGTGAGGAGTCGGTGTTCGATCCGCAAACGAACATCCTGGTCGGGTCGCAGATCCTGAAGGAGTACATCGCCCGGACCGGCAGCGTGAACTCCGCCCTGCAGATGTATGCGGGCGCGCTCGACGATGCCGAGGATCTCTACACGAACAAGGTCATGAACGAGAAGCAGCGCCTTCAACAGGTCATGAGCCGGCCCGGGACGCGCGGCGGCACCCCGAAGCGGCCCAGCCGCGACGTAAATCCGGACGCGACGCCGATTTAACCTTCCGCTTTGCCGGTGCGCCCCCGGGCGCACCGGTTCCTGTCTTTCCTCGTTTGCCGCACGGCACGCGGCCTGCCATCATCGGCCTGGCGATTGCTGCACGCCGCACAGGAGATGCCCATGGCCGAGTCCCCGTTTCCCAAAGATTTCGTCGAGATGATGCAAAAGATGTGGAACCCCATGATGTTCCCCATGCCGGGCGTTCCGCTTCCTACTGCCAGCGTTTCCGAGCTCGAGAAGAAGATCGCCGAGCTGAAGACCGTCGAGAACTGGCTGTCGATGAACGTCGGGCTGGTGCAGATGACCGTGAAGACGCTGGAGATGCAGAAGGCCGCACTCGAATCCCTGGCGGCAGGAACGAAGGACCCGGGAAAGCGATAAGACCGTGCCGTGGCCGGCAGCCGTTGCAGGCTACCGGCCATCGACGCTTCTCTTATTGCATGCGCTCGAATATTGCGGCGATACCCTGCCCGCCGCCGATGCACATCGTTACGAGTGCGTAACGTCCGCCGATACGCTGCAGCTCGTACAGCGCTTTGACTGTGAGCACGGCACCTGTCGCGCCGATCGGGTGACCAAGGCCGACCGCACCGCCGTTGGGATTGGTCTTTTTCGCGTCGAACTTCAGGTCGCACGAAACGGCAAGCGCCTGCACGGCGAACGCTTCGTTGGACTCGATGACGTCCATGTCGTCGACGCTCAACCCCGCTTTCTGCAAGGCGCGCTGGCAGGCGGGCACCGGGCCGATGCCCATGATCTTCGGATCAACACCGGCGAGCCCGTACGATACGAGGCGCGCCAGAGGCTTGAGCCCGGCCTTCTGCGCAGCGCCTTGCTCCATGAGAACTACCGCGGCGGCGCCGTCGTTGATACCCGAGGCGTTGCCCGCCGTGACGGTGCCGTCTTTCTTGAACGCCGCGCGCAGCTTCGCCATCCCTTCGAGTGTCGCATCGGCGCGCGGATGCTCGTCGCGATCGACCACCACCGTGCCCTTGCGCGTCTTGAGCTCCAGCGGTGCGATCTGCTCCTTGAAGTAGCCTTTTTCGATTGCGTTAATGGCGCGGCGATGGCTCTCGACCGCGAACTGGTCCTGCTGCTCGCGACCGATCTTCCAGCGCTCCGCGAGATTTTCCGCCGTGATCCCCATGTGCACGGTATCGAATGGATCGGTCAGCGCGCCGACCATCATGTCGACAGCGCCTCCATCGTTCATCCGCTGTCCCCAGCGCAACGCCGGCAGCAGGTAGCCGCCGCGGCTCATCGACTCGGTGCCGCCGCCGACGGCGACGTCGGCGTCGCCCAATTGAATGGCTTGTGCGGCGCTCACGATCGCCTGCATGCCGCTGCCGCACAACCGGTTTACCGTCAATGCAGTCGTCTCTTCGGGCAGGCCCGCGCGTATGCATGCGACCCGGGACAGATACATGTCTTTGGCTTCGGTGTGGATCACATTCCCCACCACGAGTTGCTGCACCTGGCGCGGCTCGATGCTGGCGCGCTTCACCGCTTCGCGGATGACGTGCGCGGCCAGGTCTGTCGGCGCGACATCTTTCAGTGCGCCGCCGTAATCGCCGATCGCCGTGCGCGCGCCGCTCATGATTACCACCTGCCGTGCATTGCTCATGGGGTTCTCCTTACATCGTTGACGCGGAAGGGATTTGTCTCGCGTGGGGAGAGGTTTCAAGCTGAATCGGCGCAGTTTACGCCTGCGTCAGAAAGGTGTCGAGCAAGCATTGTGCGCCACAGCAACCGATCAGTGGCGCGTGGCGCCTGGCAGTGCCATGGCGTCGGACGCGAACACCTGTTCAGCGTCCACGGCATCAAACGTATAGCGCTTGTTGCAGAACTCGCACGTCACGTCGACGGTGTTTCGCTCGGCCACGATGGAGCGAATTTCTTCGTGGCCGAGCATGCGCAGCATGGACACCACGCGTTGCGTCGAGCATGAGCAGCGGAAGGACACGGGCCGCGGCTCGAACAGACGCACGTCGTCTTCGTTGTACAGCCGATGCAGCAGCGCTTCGGGCGCTAGATTCAATAACTCGGTGTCGCTCAACGTGCTGCCCAGACACCCGATGCGCGTCCATGCATCGGAGTCGTGTTCCTCCTGTCCCGGCAGCTGCTGCAGCAGCATTCCCGCGGAGCGCGTGTTGTCGGCAGCGAGCAGCAAGCGGGTCTCGAGCTGTTCCGAGCGGCTCATGTAGTGCTCGAGGCACGCGGCGACGGTGCGGCCTTCGAGATCCACCACGCCCTGATAGGTCTGCGTGCCTCCGGTGGGAGAGAGCGTAATGACGAAACGGCCGCTTCCCAGCAGCGCAGGCAGGTCCTCTCCCTGCAGCTCGCCGCTCCATTTCGCCGTTGCGCGCAGCGTCTGCTCGCTGGTGCACTCGACGACGATGAGACTCACGGGACCGCTGCCGTGAAGCTGAAGAATGATCGATCCGTCGAACTTCAGTGTTGCGGCGAGCAGGCCGGCGGCCGCCATCAGCTCGCCGAGGACTTTACGCAGCGGCGCCGGATATTCGTGCCGCTCGAGTACCGCCTGCCATGTCGCGTCGAGGTGCACGAGCTCGCCGCGTACCGGCAGATGCTCGAAGAGAAAACGTCGCAGGGAGTCTTTCATCGCATCGGATCGCAAAAGAAGAAAGGGCTTCGACTGCCGGCGGCGAAAAAGATTCGCGCGCAGAGGGCGGCTCAGCGCGCGCCTCCACGCCGGTCGCCGATGCGCTGATACAGACGGTAGCGCTCCACTTTGTCGCCGGGCCGATTGCCTTCCCAGATGCGGCGCCATGCGCCGGGAGGACGGTCTTCCACGTCCGGCCGGCCCTGCACGAGCATGAACTCGCACGCGGCAGCGCCCGAGTCGCGCTCGACGCGCCGCGTTTCGATGCCCGCGAAGTAATCGAGCATCGCGCGTTGCGGCGCTGCGACGCCGGTGCTCGCGACGCAACGGTAGTGACGCGGCAATGCGGCTTCCAGGCTGCGCACCATCGAGCGATAGCTCTTGCCGGTGTCGAGCCAGCCGACGAACAGCACCGCGAGCAACGCCCACACCACAGTGACACCCGCGGCCCACACGATCGCCGGTCGTTCGGGCGCGCGCTTAACCCGCGCGAGCACCGCGAACCACGCAATGGTGTACGCAGCGCCGACCGCAAAAGGCAGCCAGCGGAATCCCGGCGTATACCCGGGTTGCAGCCGATGAAGATGCGCATGCAGGCGCGCGGGAACTCCGAGCTCGAGCGCCGACCAGTAGAACCACGCGACGGCGATGAAGAAGGTGAAACCCATGATGCCGAACCAGTACCAGCCGTTGCTCGCTCCACGGCGCAGGCTGGCAACCGCCGGCGTCGCCAGCAGTGCAAGAGGCAGCAGCAGCGGCAGCGCGTGAAGCTCGCCCTTGTCCGCGGTAAATGTCAGCGCTGCAAATGTGATCAGTGCCCCGCTGAGCGGCAGCACCATGCCGGCGCCGAGCTTCTGCTGCTGCGCGGCGCGCCACAGGGCCCACGTCGCGAGCGCCCACAGCGGCCAGCCGTACCACGGGAGTATCCCGGCGTAAAACGCAAGCTCGTCGGTGTCGAACAATCGCGACGACGTCTCCTGATCGAGCCACGCCTGGAAGATCGCGGGCGCTTCCGCGCGCAGCAGCATCGGCCATATCCCGAGCCACGGCGATGCAGCGACAACGGCGAGCAGCACGGTAAAGCCGTACCGGCGCGTGCGCCAGGCCTCGTGAAGCAGCGGCAATGCGAGAGCAATGATTGCCGCAATCCCGGTCGCGAGCACGCCCTGCGACATGAAGACAACGCCGATGCCGGTGCCGAGCCACAAGCTGCCCCAGAGGGTGCGCATCGCGAGCGCGCACCCCAGGTACACCATCGCATAGCCTGCGAGCGCAGCAACGTCGGTGATCAACTGGTGGCTGCGGATCACGAGACCGAACGCGCCGAGCAGCAGCATCATCGCAAGCGTGCCCGAGCCGCGTCCGTGAAGCTCGCGGCCCGCGAGGCCGCAGAACAGCAGCGTGAGCCCCATGTATAGCCCGGTCGCGATCCGCGCGGCGTCGTGCAAGGCGAGCGGCGGGCTGAGCAGCCATGCCATGCCGGCAGCAGTCAGATGAAACAGCGGCGGCGCATCGAGATACGGCTCGCCCGCGAGATGTGGCACGACCCGGGAGCCGCCCGTCACCAGCTCGTACACCACGCCGAAGGTATAAGCCTCGTCGGGCTTCCACGGATCGTGGCCCACGAGCCCCGGCAGTATCCAGGCAATGGCAAGGCAGACGGCGTAGATGTGTCGGGCGGTCATCGATAAGCGTGCGGGCGTGTTCGATTCGTAAGGTGGCGGCTTGTTGTTCTGGCTGCGCGACGCCGGATTATCGCACTTCGACGCCATGCCCGGTATCGGTGCGCGGCGCACTAACACCGTGCAGGCATTGCGCCGCGATGCGCACGCAGGAACGCGCTGCGCGGAACTATGTCACGCCCATTAACGTTGCAAATACAAAACTTTGCTTTCCCGATGTGACGTGCGGCGTGCGCGTTGGTATGGATAGTGCAAACCAGCGCACGCATAACATGCATCGCCATCCGCACTACTCTACCGAACCAAGGAGATGCTCATGAAGAAGACCGATGTGCCGGAAGCGCTGCTCGCCGCGGCGAGCGCGGCAAAACCGATGGTGCGCAGCGACGTCACTGAAATGATCGTGATGGCGAGGATCAGGAAGGGCATCACCTGGGCGAAGCTCGCGAAGGCCGTGGGGCAAAGCAAGGAGTGGACGACGGCGGCGCTGCTCGGCCAGATGCAGATGACCAGGGCGCAGGCGCAGGCGGCTGGCAAGCTGCTGGGGCTGCCGCCCGATGCCGTGCTCCTGCTGCAGCAAGTGCCGTACAAAGGCTCGCTGCCGACTGCCGTGCCGACCGATCCGCTGATCTATCGCTGGTACGAGATCGTCAACGTGTACGGCACCACCATCAAGGCGCTGATACACGAGGAGTTCGGCGACGGCATCATGAGCGCGATCGATTTCAGGATGGACATCACGCGCGAGCCGGATCCCGGGGGCGACCGCGTGAACGTCGTGTTGTCCGGAAAATTCCTTCCCTACAAAACGTACTGAGCCCGGTTCAGCCGATGGGATGGGGTCCATATTGCGAAAAGTGCACGATCAGGTTAGGGTGCGCGTTCGCTGGCTTGCCAGCGCCATAACACAGGGAGGAGTTCGATGAAAGCGATGTTCCGCACTGGAGTGATCGGTATGGCCTTGTGCGCTGCTGCGGCAGGGGCGTCGGCGCAGTCGGTTGCCTTGCCGGCCAAGAAGATGTCCGGCAAGCTGCACCTGCTGCCTGCCACACTCGAGACCACGCAATGGGGCTGGTTCGACAACGCGCAGCCGCCGGTGCTCACCATAGATTCCGGCGACACCGTGGCGCTCGAGACGATGATGCACTCGCATAACCAGGTCGTTCCGGGCACCACCATAGAAGCGATCAAAAAGCTGCGCACCGATCATCCGGGCCGCGGCCCGCATACGCTCACCGGTCCGATCTATGTCAACGGCGCGCAGCCAGGCGACGTGCTGAAGATCAGGATCAACCGCATCGTGCCTCGCGCCTATGCGACGAACTTCAACGTCCCGGGCATGTTCGGCGAATTTCCCAAGGAGTACCAGGACGGGCAGGTGAAGTACCTCTACCTCGACTGGGATCGCAAGGTGACCGAGTTCATTCCCGGCGTCGTCATTCCGCTGCGCCCGTTTCCCGGCACGATAGGCGTCGCGCGCAAGGAGCCGGGCCGCTACAGCTCCGTGCCGCCCGGCGAGTACGCCGGCAACATGGACATCCGCGACCTCACGGAAGGCACGACGCTGTACGTGCCGGTGCACGTGCCCGGCGCGCTGTTGTGGACCGGCGATTCGCACGCCGGGCAGGGCAACGGTGAAGTGAACCTCACCGCGCTCGAAACCGCTTATCGCGAGATGAACATCACGGTGGACGTCGTAAAGAACATGCCGCTCGACATGCCGCGCATCGAGACGGCGAAGTCGTGGATCACCATGGGCTTCGACCAGGACCTCAACAAGGCGCTCGACATGGTGCAGGCGCAGACCGCGAAATTCCTCTCCGAGCAGCGCAAGATCTCGCCGGCGGAAGCGGCCAGGCTCATGCCGCGCGTCTCCGACTGCCGCGTGTCGCAGGTGGTGAACATCAAGAAGGGCATCCACTGCCTCAATCCCAAGGACGTCAAGGCGAAAGAGGACATGGAGCGGCCGACGCAGGAGACGGCGAAGTACTACGTCGTCCATGCGAAGGACGCGGATCTCAACAAGGCAATGGACGACGCTTCCATGGGCATGATCAAGTGGCTGGAGGCGAACAAGCGCATTGCGCGCCTGGACGCGTACGGCCTCGCGAGCGTGGCGATGGACTGCCGCGTCGGCGCGGTGTCGGCGGTGGAGAAGAACGTGCACTGTCTCATGCCGAAGAGCCTGTGGCAGACGGCGAAGAACTGATGCGGTACGTGCAAGTCGCCGGCAGCTAGCGGCGACTCGCACGGCAATCGACATGGTCATGCCTGTCGTGCGCTTCGCACTGGGCGCGGCTTTCCTCGCGCACTTCGCGGTCGCGCATGCCGGATTCCGCGTGGTCGCAACGACCACCGACCTGAAGAGTCTCGCGGAAGCCGTTGGCGGCGACAAGGTCTCGGTGATCGCGCTCGTCGCGCCGAATACCGATCCGGAGGAATACCAGCCTAGGCCGCAGGATCTTGCGCGCCTGAAAAGCGCGCAGCTCCTGCTGAGAGTCGGCGTGGATTTCGACCTGTGGGTGGACCGGCTCGCGCAGCAGGCGGGCAATCCGGCGATACGCCGGGGCGGCGACCGTTACGTCGATGCCTCGTTCGGCATCACGCTGCTCGACGTGCGGGGGACGCAGGTGGGGCCGGCCGCAGGCCACGCGCACGGCAGCGGCAATCCGCATTACTGGCTCGATCCCGCGAACGCCGAGATGATCACTGCTTCCATCCTCGAAGGTCTCCTTCGTCTCGATGCCGCGAACGCGCAGTACTATCACCAGCGACGCACGCGTTTTCTTTCCGCGCTGGCTGATCGCATCGGCGGCTGGCAGCGCGCGCTCGCGCCCGTGCAGGGCCGGCCGCTCATCGCTTACCACAACAACTGGTCGTATCTCGCGCGCCGCTTCCGCCTCAATATCGCGGCTTACATCGAGCCGCGGCCCGGCGTGCCGCCGACGCCGGCGCATCTCGCCGCGCTGGTGAAGCTCGCGCGCGAGCAGCACGCCGCCGCCGTGTTGCGGCAGCCGCACGAGCCGCACGGCAATGCGGATTTCGTCGCAAACCGCTCGGGCGCTCCGATCGTGCTGCTTGCGGCCTCGGTGGGCGCGGTGCCCGAAGCGGCCGACTATCTGTCGCTGTTCGATTACAACGTCCGCGTGCTGGCCGGGCTCGCGCGCTAGCACGATTGCGCGCGCGCCCGGGTGACGGGCAGAATGGGGCCCCGTTTCGCACGCCTGTGGAATTCCGATCATGATCGGTGACGCGTTCCAATTGTTGTGGCCGCCTTTTCTGGTTGCGGCCGTGCTCGTAGGCATACACACGTATCTCGGCCTGCAAGTGCTCGCGCGCAACATCGTCTTCGTGGATCTTGCGCTGGCGCAGATTGCCGCGCTCGGCGCAACCGTGGCGTTCATGCTCGGCCATCCGGTCAGCAGCCCCGCCTCGTACGGCTACTCCCTGTTCTTTGCGCTGTGCGCCGCCATGCTGCTGGCGACTACGCGCGGGTGGTCGGGCCGTATATCGCAGGAAGCAATCATCGGCGTCATCTATGTGGTGGCGGCCGCTGGAGGCTTCCTGATGGTGGAAAAAGCGCCGCAGGGCACGGAGCATATCAAGCAGGTGCTCACCGGCAACATTCTCACGGCGGGCGCCGGCGATCTCGTGTGGGTGGTGCCGCTGTACGCGGTGATCGGCGCAGTGCTGTGGGCAGCGCGAGGGCGGCTTGCACATGCCTTGCCGGGCTGGCGCGGATGGGCGTGGGATTTCCTCTTCTACGCCTGCTTCGGTGTCGTGGTCACGAGCTCGGTCGCGCTCGCCGGCGTGTTGCTGGTGTTCTCCTTTCTCATCATTCCTGCCGCCATCGGCATACTGTATGCGAGCGGGACGGCGCGCCTGTTCGTGGGCTGGGCGGTCGGCATCGTCGCGACGACTGCCGGCCTCGCTCTCTCTTACGCGGCGGACTTGCCCACCGGCAGCACGCTGGTCTGCGTGTTCGGCGCCGCGCTTGCGCTTGCGGCGGCGCTGAGAGCCACCGTGTTCGCAAACGCCGACCGGCGCCGCGCCGGCGCGCGCACGGCGCGCATGGCGCTCGCTGCCGTGCTCGGCGCATCGGGCGTGTGGTTCGCGTTCCAGCCGCGCGCAGACCAGCCGCTCATCGATACCGTCGAGCGCGCTTTCCCGGCGATGCGCGACGCCTATATGTCACCCGGAGAGACCGCGATGTATCGCGACGCGGTACACTACGCGGACCGCTACCGCGGCGAAGCGGAGCGGCTCAACGATCGCGAGGCGCGCAGCCGCTGGCAGGGCGACCCGATTTCAGACATGGATGTGAGACGCTTGTCCTCGTACGTGCAGTCCTACAACGAAATGCGTAAAGGCGAAGAGTTCGTGCAGCGCGAAGTGCGCAACCGCGCGCGTGAGCGGTCGCGCTGGCCGATCGGCGCAGGCCTCCTGCTTGGCGGCGCGTTCATCTTTCCGTGGCGTCGGCGCCGCACGGCCGAACTGCAGGCCGTTCATTCATGATCCACTCGGTGCGCGGCACGCGCGGCATGGCGGTCGCGCCGCACGCGCTCGCCGCCCAGTCGGCTCTCGATGTGCTGAGAGACGGCGGCAATGCGCTCGAGGCGATGATTGCGGCTTCAGCGACGATCGCCGTCGTGTATCCGCACATGAACTCCATCGGCGGCGACGGGTTCTGGCTGATCCACGTGCCCGGCCGCGCGCCGGGCGTCATCGAAGCGTGTGGTGCCGCTGCGCATGCTGCGACGCGCGACTGGTATCGCGAGCGCGGCATCGAGCAATCCATTCCGCAGCGCGGCGGCGTGGCAGCGAATACCGTCGCAGGCGCAGTCTCCGGCTGGGGCGCCGCTTATCGGCTGTCGCGCGGCACGTTGCGCGGCCGCATGCCGCTCGCACGGCTGCTCGAGGACGCGATCCACTACGCGAGCCGCGGCGTCGCGGTGACGCGCAGCCAGTCTTTGAGCACGGCGCACAAGCAGGCGGAGCTTGCCGACCAGCCTGGATTTGCGGAGACGTTTCTGCAGGGCGGGCGGGCGCCGGCCGCGGGAGAAATCCTGGTGCAGAAGCGCCTTGCTGCGACGTTGCGCCGCATTGCGCAGGCAGGCACCGAAGATTTCTATCGCGGCGAACTTGCGCGCGCCATCGCACGCGATCTCGAGCGCGCAGGCAGCCCGCTCGCGCTGGCGGACCTGCAGGCGCATGCCGCCGTGCTGCGCGACCCGCTGTCGCTGGCGCATACGGCCGGCACGTTGTGCAACACCCCGCCGCCCACGCAAGGCCTCGTGTCGCTGCTCATTCTCGGGATACTGGACGAGCTGCAGGTCAACAAGCTCGGGCCGGTCACCGCGGAATACATCCATCTCTGCGTGGAAGCGGCGAAGCGCGCGTTCCAGGTGAGGGACCTGTACATCACCGACCCGCGTTACATGACGCGCCACCCCAGACAGCTCCTGAGTCGCGCGCTGATCCGCGAGCTCGCGGCGAACATAGACCGCAAGCGCGCGGCGGCGTGGCAGCAGCCGAGCCAGCCCGGCGACACGGTGTGGATGGGCGTGGTCGACAAGGCGGGGCGCGCGGTCTCCTGCATCCAGAGCATCTATCATGAGTTCGGCTCGGGCGTCGTGCTGCCGCGCACCGGCATCACGTGGCAGAACCGCGGCTGCAGCTTTTCGCTAAACCCCGGAGCGCTCAATGCGCTGGAGCCTGGCCGCAAGCCGTTTCACACGCTGAACCCCGCGCTGGCACAGCTCAAGGACGGCCGCACTATGGTGTACGGCACGATGGGCGGCGACGGGCAGCCGCAGACGCAGTCCGCGATCTTCACGCGCGTGGTGAGCTACGGCCTCAATCCCCAGGCCGCTGTCAGCGAGCCGCGCTGGCTGTTCGGCCGCACGTGGGGCCGTGACAGCGTCACACTGAAGCTCGAATCCCGCTTCGACCTCGGCATCGTGCGCGAGCTCACGGAGCGCGGGCACGAAATGGAAATCCTCGAGCCGTACGACGAGGCAGTGGGCCACGCGGGCGTTATCGTGCGCCATCCGAACGGCGTGATGGAAGGCGGCGCGGATCCGCGCAGCGACGGCGCAGTCGCTGCATATTGACGCGCCGGTGTCGCAGACGGCGACGTAAGAAAGGGCAGCCCGCGGGCTGCCCTTGTTGCGCTGATGGTAGCGAGGCGGATTGCGCTACTCGCCTGCCTTGATTGCTCGACCATTTGCCGGCTGGATGTTGCGCGCGTTGTTGTCGTATATCTTTCCGAAACGCGTCACCTGGGCGGCGGAAGCCTCGACCGGGGACTTGAGCACGAACCACGTGACACCCTCGGTGCATGGCGGTGTCGTCAAGGAGCCGGCGAACGTGTAGTACGCGCGGCTCGCGGGCAAGAGGCCGTCGACGTTCAGGGTCTTGCCGGAGACGGTGACCTCCTTACCTGATTCCGGCGGGATGTTGTCCCAGATCGTCTTTATGATGCCGTTGTCCTTGCCCTGCGTCAGCAGCACCGCCACGACGCCGAGATTTCCCTGCCAGTTCCGGTGCACGAGGTGTGCGACCATGTCGTAGCGCTTGCCGTTGATCGTTTCCTCGCTCGGCTTGTGGAAATGGAGCTGCAGCAGCTCGTACTGGTCGCCGTTGGCGACCAGGTAACTGCCGGACGCGACGTTCACCTGTATCGTATGGCCGTTGTCGATGATCTTCAGCGGCCCCTCCTTGTACTGGAACTTCAGCGGCGCGAGGTTCGATGCGGCTGCGCTGCGGATGTCGATGGGTGACTGAGTCTTTCCGGTCTTGCACAGCGAGAAGTCCGGCTTCATGTCGCCCCAATGGGCCGGACCACTCGCGCCCTTGTAGCCCCAGTGGGCGCCGTGATGTTCCACCGACGCGTAGGCGCCCACTGCGACTGCTGCCGACACCAGAACTGTTGCTGCGATGCCTGCTTTCATGACCCTGCTCCTTCGCCTTCTCCGGGTGTGTAGGGCTCGCACTGCGCGATTCCTAGAACTCTTCCCATTCGGCGTCACCGGGTTTCGAGTTGGCGACCTTGCGCGCGGCGGGCTTGTCAACCGCGGCTGGTGCAGGCGCCGGTCTTGCGGCGTGCTTGACGGGCAGGTGAGTCACCGTCGCTACCGCCTTCTCCACGGTCGTGGCGGCAGGGCTGCGCGCTTCGTGCGCGAGCTTGAACACGGATACCGCCGACGTCAGGTGCTGGGCCTGCTCCTGCAAGCTTTCCGCAGCCGCAGCCGCCTCTTCCACCAGCGCCGCGTTCTGCTGCGTCACTTCGTCCATTTGCACCACCGCCTGGTTGACCTGCTCGATGCCGGACGACTGTTCCTGCGACGCTGCGGATATCTCGGCCATGATGTCCGTGACGCGTTTGACCGAGCTCACGATCTCGTCCATGGTCTTGCCGGCTTCGTCCACCAGGCGCGTGCCGTCTTCCACTTTGTGCACGGAGTCGGTGATCAGCTCCTTGATTTCCTTCGCGGCGGCCGCGCTGCGCTGCGCGAGGCTGCGCACTTCCGACGCCACTACTGCGAAGCCGCGCCCCTGTTCTCCTGCGCGGGCCGCTTCCACCGCTGCATTGAGCGCCAGGATGTTGGTCTGGAAGGCGATGCCGTCGATGACCGAGATGATGTCCACGATCTTCTTGGACGACTCGTTGATCGAAGTCATCGTGTGTACGACCTGCCCGACCACTTCGCCGCCCTTCACGGCCACCGTGGAGGCGCCGGCCGCGAGCTGATTGGCCTGCCTGGCATTGTCGGCGTTCTGCTTGACCGTGCTGGTGAGCTCTTCCATCGACGAGGCCGTCTCTTCGAGCGACGAGGCCTGCTCTTCCGTGCGCTGCGACAGGTCGGCATTGCCCGAGGCGATCTGCTTGGACGCGCTGGATATCGCTTCAGTGCCGACGCGCACGTCGCCCACGATCTTCTGCAGGCTCGCGTTCATCTCCTTCAGCGCGTTGAGAAGCATGCCCGTCTCATCCTTGCTCGTTACATCGATGCGGGCCGTGAGGTCTCCGGCAGCGACTTTTTGCGCCACGTCGACCGCTGCGTTGAGAGGCGCGGTGATGCTGCAGGTGACCCACCAGCCGATGAGCGCGGCGAGCGCAATGGCAAGCCCTGCGAGCGCCATCATCAGCGTGCGTGCGGAATCGTAGCTTTCCGCCGCATGCTTGGCACCCTCGTCCATCATGTCCTTGTTGAAAGCGACGAGCGCGTCGAGTGTCTTCATGTACTCTGCCTGCTCGACGCGCAGATCGCCGAAGAGCAGGTTGGTCGCCTCAAGGCGCTTGCCTTCTGCGGCGAGGGCGATCAGCTCGTGCTCATGCTTGTCGTACTTCTGCTGCGCGGTGCGTAGCGCCTTGAGCAGCTCGCGGCCTTTGTCCGTGTTCAGCATTTTTTCGAGCTTTGCGAGATGCTCGTTCACTTCCTTGCCGGCGGCTTCCACCCGCGCTATCTCTTCCTTCACCTTGCCCGCGTCCTGCTGCAGGATGGCATTGCGCATCGCCCGCGCCACGATGTTGAGGTCGTCCGTGACCTTGTGAGAGATGTCTATCTTGGGGTAACGGTCGTTGGTGATGGAATGCATCGCGTCGTTCATCTGCGCCAGCCGTGATACGCCCAGGCCGGTGACGCCCACCAGCAGCACCAGTACGGCGGTAAAGCCCAGTCCGAGACGGACCCCAACTTTCAGATTGTTCAGCTTCATGATGTCTTCCCCTGGAAGTGATTGATTACGCGTTTTCAGCAAAAGATCGGCGTCGGCGTTATTGCAGCGTATGGACGTCGATCAGCGCCATGTCGCCGCTTGCCATGAGCCGTTCAATGTCGACGAGAATCAGCATGCGCTCGTCTATTGTTCCGAGCCCGGTGATGTAACGCGTGTCGAACGTCGAAGAAAAATCCGGTGCCGGGCGAATGTGCTCGTCGGACAGCTGGATCACGTCGGAGACGCTGTCGACCACCATGCCGACCACGCGGTCGGCGACGTTGAGGATGATGACGACCGTAAACTGGTTATATTCCGCGGAGCCGAGATTGAACTTGATGCGCATGTCCACGATGGGCACGATGTTGCCGCGCAGGTTGACCACGCCCTTGATGAAGGCCGGAGCGTTGGCGAGCTGGGTGGGCTCTTCGTAGCCGCGGATTTCCTGGACCTTGAGGATCTCGATGCCGTACTCCTCGCGGCCCAGGGTGAAGCTGAGGTATTCGCCGCGCGTCTGCTTGCCCGCGCTCGCCTTGTGCTCTTGCTGATGTATTGCCGTTTCCATGGACCGTCTCCTTCATGAGGACAGGCTTGGGCGCCGCCGTTGCGGCTGCCTCAGGAATGATTACGGTCCCGCTTTGTGCGCGCGCGTCGCGAATTTGTAATTTCGTTGTAACGCAACGTAACGATGGAGTTGATCTCCGGGAAACGTACGAGCGGATACCGGCGCGCGCAGCGCGACGCGCGTCACTCAGCGTGCCGCGTGCGCGGGGAGGCGTTGTTACGAAGGAGTGCCGCCCGCGCTCGGCAGCGCGACGAAGAAGGAGGCGCCTTCTCCGGCCACGCCTTCCGCCCAAACGCGGCCGCCGTGGCGGCGCACGATCTGCTGCACGCTCGCCAGGCCGACGCCGGTGCCCTGGAACTCGTGGTCGGAGTGCAGGCGCTGGAACATGACGAAGAGATCGTCTGCCCGATCGGGATCGAAGCCGACCCCGTTATCACGCACGCACACGATGGCCTCCTCGCTTGTGCCCGGGACGGGGATGACTTCTATCTTCGCTTGCTCGCACCGCCCGGTGTACTTGATTGCGTTGTCGAGCAGGTTGACGAACACCGCGCGCAGCAGGGCGGAGTCGCCGGACACGGTGGGCAGGTTGCCGATGTTCCATTCGAGGCGTCGCGCGGCGACCTGCGGCTCCAGCTCGCGCTGGACGTCGCGCACCAGCGCGTCGAGATCGACGGGCGACCTCGAGAGCTGCCCCTGGCCGGAGCGGGCGAATTCGAGCAGCCCGTCGATGAGCCCACCCATGCGGCGCACGGCCTCGGTGATCTGATGCAGGAAGCGCAGGGCTCCGGCGTCGAGGCTCGCGCGATATCGCTGGTCCAGCAGGGCGGCGAAGCTCTGGATGTGACGCAGCGGCCTGCGCAAGTCATGGGATACCGAGTACGAGAACGACTCGAGCTGCTTGTTCGCGGCTGCGAGCTCGCGGGCTCTTTCCGTAAGCGCCTCGTTCGCGCGGCGCAGCGCCTCGGTTGCCGCCTTGTGCTCGGTGATGTCTTCGGAGATCCCGAGCAGGTAACGCGGCTCGCCCGTCATGTCGAGCAGCGGGATCTTCTTGGTGTGCAGATAGCGCAGCCCGAGGGCGCGCGTTTCGATCACCTCCTCGGCGATGTCGACGACTTCCGTGCCGGCGAGAGTGTCGCGGTCGTGCCGGGTGAATGCTTCCGCCTGATCGCGCGGAAACATGTCGTAATCCGACTTGCCAACCAGGTCCGCGCGGTCGAGTCCGAGCAACTGCTCCGCAGCCCGGTTCACGCGCACGAAGCGCAGCGTCGCTGCGTCCTTCACGAAGATCATGTGCGGAATGTTCTCGATGAGGGAGTCGAGGAATACGCGCATCTCGCGGCGCTCGCGCTCCACGCGCTTGCGCATCGTCACGTCGCGCGCGACGATCAGGCGCGCCGGGCCGGTCTCGTCGACAATTTCCACGCCGCTCATCTCGAGGTCGATCACCGTGCCGTCGAGTCGCACGTAGCGCCGCTCGAAGAAATGGGAGTCGATGCTGCGCACCGAGCGCGCCGCGATATGGAGGCGGGCCTCGGCATGGTCGTCCGGATGAAGGAAGCGGAAGATGGAGCTGCCCACGACGTCGCTTGCGACCGCCGCACCGAGGAGGCGCAGCGCTGCGGGGTTGGCATAACCTATCGTTTCCCCGCGATTGATGAAGATCGCATCGGGCGCCTGCTCGACGAGCCTGCGATAACGCTCGCGTTCGGCCCGCAGCGCCTCCTCGGCCCGCTTGCGCTCGTCGATGCGTATGTTCACGCCGGCGATGCGTTTCGCGCGGCCCTTGGAGTCGAGCTCGACGACGCGGCCTTCGCTGCGTATCCACATCCAGCGGCCCGCGGCATTCCGTACCCGGTGCTCCACGCGGTAGCTCTCGGCCTTCTCCAGCACCGCCTTGCGCGCGACGTGGAGCACGTGCTTCCTGTCGTGCGGGTGTATCTGCTGCTTGAGCGCCGTTACGGTCGTCTCGATCTCCTCGGCGCGGTGACCCAGCATGAGCGCCCATTCCTTGCTGAGGTGGATGGCGCCGCTTGCCACGTCGGCGTCCCATAGCGCGATTTCGCCGCCCGCCAGAGTGCGGTTCAGCCGCTCCAGCGGTACGCGGAAGTTGCGGTAGACGAAGCCGGCAAGCCATACGACCAGTGCAGTCGCGGCAAGCGCGAGCAGCGCGTGAAAGAACAGCTCTACGCGGGCGCGGTGCTGGCCTGCGCCCGTGCGCTCCGCCGCGAGCGCAGCCGTTGCGGCAAACAGCCGGCCGATGGAGCCGAGCGCGGGAATGGATCGGGCCGAGTACGCGTCGACGGACAGCGGATAGGGGGCGCCCGACACGCCGCTCTGGAAAACCCGTCGGCGCACTGCGCCGAACTCTTCCACGTACTCGGAGCGCACGGTATCCACGGCGGCCGTGAGTGCGGGTGCGTTCTCGGTGGCAGCCCGGCGCTGGAGCTCCTCCCAGGCGACGGATGCACGAAGCCTTTCGGCAAGGATGCGGTCGCGCTCGTGCGGCTGAAGCGCGGCTGCACGGCCTATCGCACTGGCCAGGTACGACGATTCGGCGCCGCCGGCATCTCGCAGCCGCAGCGACTCGATCTTGATCTCGAGCAGGTCGTGCACTCGCGATTCGCCCACCGCAGGATCCAGCGTGACCGCTTTCATCACTGCTTCGATGTCGGAGAGCACCTGCGAGGCCGTCGCGAACCAGTGCTCCGCGATCCGGGGTTTCCGGTCCGCAATCCGCTGAGCCGCAGCGGCGTCGTTTTCGCTTCGCATGCGGACCGCCTGCGCGTGGCTCTTGCGCAACGCCATCAGGCGGTCGTGCACCGTCTGCATCTGCTCGTCGGGCAGCTCCGCAAGCCCCGCCGCCAGCGCTGCATCTCCCCGTTGCCGGCGTAACGCTATGAAGTCTGCGTCGGCGGCGTGTATCGGATCCGGGCGGCTCAGCACCACGCGCGTCCTTCCCCGCTCGAAAGCGAGGTCCAGCGAAGCCCGGACGAGATGGTCGGTCGCCTTGTTGATCGTCGCCGCTCGCTCCGCATTTCGATATTCGCGCAGCGGCGCCTGCATCAGCCAGCCGACGGAGACGAGCTCCAGCGCAATGAGCGCAGCGAGCGCGGCGCGCACGATGCGCGTGGCATCGGCGGGCGTCCGTTTCGCGCGAAGCATCGACTGCTTCGCCTCGGCTTGCGCTGGCGCGTCAGCGGGGTGCGTCATGTGTGGCGTAAGTAAAAGGCGACAGGATCGTTCTCGCTATCGGAGGTCGTGAGGCGCACGTTTCCCAATGCGCGCGCCGTCTGCCGCGGCGCTTATCGCTCACCGCAGGCTCCTGATGCCATCATGCCGTGACGCGGCGGCATGTCAACACCTGCGACACGGGAGTCAGGGGGCCGGGCGGGAAGCGGCAGCCAGCGGTCTCCTGCTTGCATCAGGCCTTTGCAGATTTGAGCGCCGCAGCGGGCAGGGCCACGAAGAATGTAGCGCCCCTGCCTTTTGCGCTCTCGGCCCACACGCGTCCACCGTGGCGCTGCACGATCTGCTGCACGCTGGCGAGGCCCACGCCTATGCCCGGGAATTCGCGGTCCGGGTGCAGGCGCTGAAATACGGTAAAGAGCTTGTGCGCGTAGGCCGGGTCGAATCCGACTCCGTTGTCGCGCACGCACACCACTGCCTCGGCACCGTCACCCGGGACGGAGGTGATCTCGATTCGCGCGTCCTCGCGCTGCCCGGTGTACTTCCTGGCGTTGTCTATCAGGTTGGCGAACACCGCGCCAAGCAGCGTGGGATCGCCGGACACGGCAGGCAGCTTGCCGATGATCCATTCGATGCGTCGCGGCGGACTTTGAGCTTCGATGTCGCGCACGACGTCCCGCACCAGCGCGTCCAGGTCTACGGTGGAGCGGAACAGCTCGCCCCGGCCGGAACGCGCGAACTCGAGCAGCCCGTCTATGAGGCTCGCCATACGGCGCACGGCATTGTTGATCTGCTGCAGCAGGCGCTGGCCGCCCTCATCTATGCGGTCACGGTAGCGTTGCTCCAGCATCATGGCAAAGCCGCCGATGTGCCGCAGCGGCGCGCGCAAGTCATGAGACACCGAGTAGGAGAACGACTCGAGCTGCTTGTTGGCTGCCGCCAGCTCGGCGGCTCTTTTCGACAGGGCATCGTGCGCCTGGCGCAGGGCTTCGGTAGCCTGCTTGCGTTCGGTGATGTCTTCCGAGATGCCCAGCAGATACGACTGCCCCCCGCCGGGATCGCGCATCGGGATCTTCTTGGTGTGCAGGTAACGCAGTCCGTGGGTGCGTGTCTCCAGCGACACGTCGGGAATGTCGAGCACTTTGTCGCCGGAGATCGCTGCACGGTCGCCGTTGATGAGAGTCTCGGCCTGTTCCGGCGCGAACATCTCGTGATCGGTCCTGCCGGTCATCTCGCTTCGCTCAACCCCGAGCAGCTCTTCCACGGCGCGGTTCACGCGCACATACCGCAAGGTTGCCGCGTCCTTCACGACGATCAAGTGCGGGATATTTTCCACGAGAGAGTCGAGGAACACGCGCATCTCGCGCCGCTCGCGCTCCACGCGCTTGCGCTCGCTCACGTCGCGAGCCACGATGAGCCGCGAAGTTCCGGCTTCGTCCACGATTTCCACGCCGCTCATCTCCAGATCAATGATCGAGCCGTCCAGTCGCAAATAGCGGCGCTCGAAAAAATCCGCGGCTCCGCCGCGAAACGCCCTGGCGGCGATGTTCGCGCGCGCCACCGCGTGGTCTTCGGGATGAAGAAAGCGGAATATCGAGCTGCCGACGACCTGGGCAGCGCTCGCTGCGCCGAGCACACGCAGCGCGGCCGGGTTCGCGTATTGGATGGTTTCTCCGCGATTGATGAAGATCGCGTCCGGCATCTGCTCGATCAGCTTGCGGTACCGTTCGCGTTCAGCGCGCAGCGCTTCCTCGGCGCGCTTGCGTTCGTCTATGCGTATGTTCACGCCTGCGATGCGCTTCGCGCGGCCCTTCGAGTCGAGCTCCACCACGCGGCCTTCGCTGCGTATCCACATCCAGTTTCCGGCGGCGGTCCTGACCCTGTGCTCCACCCGGTAGGCCGGCGCTTTCTCCATGACCGTCTTGCGCGAGACGTGCAGCACATGCCTGCGGTCATCCGGATGTATTTGCTTCTTGAGCGCGCTGACGGTCGTATGCGTCTCCCCGGCAGGCCGCCCCAGCATCGCCGCCCACTCCTTGCTGAGATGCACGGCGCCGCTGGCAATGTCGGCGTCCCACAGCGCGATCTCGCCGCCTGCGAGCGTTCGGCTCAGGCGCTCGAGCGGCACGCGAAACATGCGGTAGACGAAATACGCAAGCCATATGACGAGCGCCGTGGCGAGCATCGCGAGCAGCGCATGAAAGGCCATGGCTGCACCGGCATTACGCCGCTCCGTCCTTGTTCGATCTTCGGCGAGCATGGCGACGGCGGAGAACAGCTCCCCGATGGCGTCGAGGGCGGGGACGGACCGGGCTGCATACTCGTCCACCGTCATTGGATACGTGCCGCCGCGAACTGCGATGAACAGCGTCTGCTGCCGTAATGCGCCGAAATCCTCGACGTACCTGGCGCGCACCCGATCAACAGCTGCCCTCACTTCGGCGCTGGCCGCAGCCAGGCGCTGCAGTTCTTCCCATGCCACCAATGCATCCACGTGCAGGATCAGTATCCGCTCGCGATCGCCGGCCGACAGGAAGGGACCCCGCGCAATAGCGGTCGCCAGAGCGGACGACTCGGCGCCTGCCGCATCGCGCATGCGCAGCGATGCGATCTTGATCTCGAGCAGGTCACGTACTCGCGATTCGCTTACTGCGGGGTGCAGCGCGACATCCTTCATCAATGCCTCGGTCGCGGACAGCGTGCGCGAGGCGGTTTCGAACCAGCGCGCTGCAAGCTGAGGCTCGCGCCTGTCCAGACGCTGCATTGCCGCCGCATCGGCTTCCTGTCGCAGTTTCACGACGGCCGAGTGGCTGGCGCTCAGGGCCGTGATCCGCTCGCGCACGGAACTGCGGTCGTCCTGTGGCATGCGGGAGAGGCCGGCAGTCAGCGCGGCGTCGCCACGTTGCCGGCGGTGCGCTATAAACTCGGCATCGGCTGCATGAATGGGCTCGGGACGACTGAGCACGACCCGCATTCTCCCGCGCTCGAAGGCAAGGTCGAGCGATGCGCGCACGAGATGGTCCGTCGCGTCGTTGATCGCTGCCGCCCGCTCCGCGTTGCGGTATTTACGCAGCGGATACTGCATCAGCCAACCCGCGGATACGAGCTCGAGCGTAATCAGCGCCAGGAGCACGGCGCCGACGATGCGGTTGGCATCGGCCGGCGACAGTCTGGAGCGTATCGTGGACAGCATCGTCTCCTCGCCGCGTTACCCAGGTCGGGTGGCTGCCTGTTGCTCGAGGTAAAAAGAATGCCGAAGAACCGGACGCTATATAAGGGCGACGTCGGCCCGGCGGGCGTGATGCGGGATCTGCGACCGCTGATTCCCTGTCGCATTTTTACGCAAACTGCGCAGGTCGCACCTTGCGGTGCGTCAAGCTTGCGCGGGGAATCGCGTGTTTCGCATGCCGTCTCATGCCTGCCGCATACGGCTGCCCGGGAGCGGGTAAGCCGCTCGCCGCTCGATAACGCGCTGGCAAGCCGGGCGCCTCGGGTTAGTCCAGGTCGCCGGGGTTGAAGAGATATCCGCGGCCGCGGACGGTCTTGATGCGCTTCGGCTCGCCGATGTCGTCGCCGAGCAGCTTGCGCAGCCGCGACACGCGCATGTCTATCGAGCGGTCGAGGCCGTCATGCCCGATGCCGCGCAGGTGCAGCTTGATTTCGTTGCGAGAAAGAATCTGACCTGCGCGCGACGCGAAGAGCCACAGCAGATCGAATTCCGCTGTTGTCAGCGCAAGCTCGGTGGCGCCCATGAATGCCGAGCGGGACAGCAGATCGATGCGCAGGCGCCCGAAAGTCAGGTCGCCCTTGCGCTGTGCCGGTACGCCGGACTTCGCGCGGCGCAGAGCGGCCTTCACATGCGCGAGCACGATGCGCGGTTGCGCCGGCTTCGGAATGAAATCGTCGGCGCCGAATTCGAGCGCGAGCACGTGGTCAACGTCGTTGCCGCGCATCGTAAGAACGATGATCGGCCCGGCGTAATGCGGCCGCACCTCCTGGCACACCTCGAAGCCATCCTTGCCCGGCAGATTGACGTCGAGGAGGACCAGCGCAGGCTGCGTGGCCATGATGCGGCTCACCGCCGCATCGCCGCGCGGCTCGTGCTCCACGGCAAAGCCCTGCGCGCGCAGATAGGTCATCAGCTCGGTCGCAATGACTTCGTCGTCTTCGACGAGAAGCACAAGCCCGTGTTCGACGGGCGCGACCGGGGATGTTCCGGCCGCATCCGGCGCGTCGGGTTGCAGTTTCCCTGTCGGGCTCACAGCGCCTCGGCGACGGCCTTGCCGAGATCGACGGTGCTTGCTTTCCCGCCGAGATCGGGCGTCTTGGGACCTTCCTGCAGCACGCGCTCGATCGCCTTCACGGTCGCTGCGGCCGCCTCGGGGCAGCCGAGATGGTCGAGCATCATCGCTCCCGACCAGATCTGGCCCACGGGGTTGGCGATCTTTCGGCCGTAGATGTCGGGCGCTGAGCCGTGCACCGGCTCGAACAGCGACGGATACGCACGCTCAGGGTTGATGTTCGCCGACGGCGCTATGCCTATCGTTCCCGTGGCAGCCGGGCCGAGATCGGACAGGATGTCGCCGAAGAGATTGGATGCGACGACCACGTCGAACCAGTCGGGATGCATGACGAAGTTCGCGCACAGGATGTCGATGTGGAACTGGTCGACCTTGATGCCGGGATACTTCGCCGCCATCGCTTTTACCCGCTCGTCCCAGTACGGCATCGAGATGGAGATGCCGTTCGACTTGGTGGCGGAGGTGAGGTGCTTTTTCGCCCGCTTGTTCGCGAGCTCGAAGGCGTACTTGAGAATGCGATCGACCCCGTGACGCGAGAACACCGCTTGCTGCGTGACGACCTCCCGGTCCGTGCCCTGGTACATGCGGCCGCCGACGGAGGAATACTCGCCTTCGCTGTTTTCACGCACCACCCAGAAGTCGATATCGCCGGGTTTGCGATCGGCGAGCGGGCACTTCATGCCGGGCATCAGGCGAACGGGACGCAGGTTGACGTACTGATCGAAGCCGCGCCGGAACGGAATGAGCAGTCCCCACAGCGAGATGTGATCGGGAACTTTCGCTGGCCAGCCTGCCGCGCCGAAGTACACGGCATCGTGCTGCTTCAACTGATCGAGCCCGTCTTCCGGCATCATGACGCCGTGCTTCTCGTAGTAATCGCAGCTCCAGTCGAGCTCGTCGAATTTCCAGCTGATGCCATGCTTGCGTCCCACGGCCTCGAGCACGCGCAGGCCTTCGGGCATCACTTCCTTGCCTATGCCGTCGCCCGGGATGACGGCGATTCGAAACTGCTTCATCGTTCTTATGCTCCGTTAAAGGCCGGCCCGCAGGCCGTCGCGGCTGCGCCCGGATTTGTCATTGTCGGCTATGCTCGAATCGAGGTCCAAAACAAAAAGGGCAGCCGAGGCTGCCCTTGTGGTCGCTTGCGCATGCGGACGCTTACGCAGCTTCTTTGGGCTGCGAAGGCGTGCGGCGGCCGTACTTCTGCCGGAATTTTTCAACCCGGCCGGCGGTGTCCACGATCTTCTGCTTGCCCGTGTAGAACGGGTGGCACGCGGAGCAGACCTCGACGTGCAGTTCCTTGCCCAGGGTCGAACGCGTCTGCCACGAGTTGCCGCAGCTGCAGATGACCTTGATCTCTTTGTACTCGGGATGAATGTTGGCTTTCATCGTGTGCTCCGGCCGTAGGTTGGCCGTAGGTTGGCCGTAGAAAGCCGCGTATTATCAAGCATTTTAACTAGCGAAGCAAGGGGCGCTGGCCGGGCGCCCAGTTTTCCAGCAGCACGCAGCAACTCGCAATGGCGCGCCGCCCGTGCTCGGGCGGGACGACCTGGTAATGCGAATGGCCTGCTATCACCGCAAGATCGACGAAATACAGGCTCCCCGGCCGCATTTCCAGCGTCAGGTTTCCGAGGTCTATCCCTGCACCGTGCAGGGTGTGCTTGCCCGGGGTGACGTTCACGCGGAAATAGGTTCCCGGCACGGTCGACCCTATCAGCCGGCCGTCGATGTAGAGCACGTTGTCTTCGGTTTCCGTGTTGAAGGGGCTGCGGTACACGTAGACGGTTGCCGCCGCGGGGTGCGTCTCGAACGACTTTGCATCGGCATCGCGTTCGCGCGACGCCTGCGGGGTGGAGGCACAGCCGCCGAGAGCAATGACGACGAGAACGCCCGCGGCGCACCAACCGAGTCTTGTCATATTCGTTGTCTTGTCACCCGGCCAGGCGACTCTGCGTCACCATGGCCCGGCCGTATGATTCATCGAGCAGATGGAAATAGGACTGGCCGGAGAACCCGAACGGCCTGCCGAAGCTTTGGTACACAAAATACACGCGGCCGGGCGCGGTATCCAGCGTGAGGTTTCCGGAGTCGCCGGCGTAGCCTGCGATGCGGTGCCGCCCTGGAGGCACGATCCAGCGGAAGTACGTGCCCGGGAAAGTCGATCCCATGACCCGATCGTCCAGCCATAGCGTTGCCCCTTCATGCGACGCGTCGGGATAAGGCCGGACGACATAGATTACCGACTGGCCCGGCACGGTCTCGAAGCGTTTCGCCTCGATATCCTGTGGACTGGGTGGAAGCGGCGCGCAGGCAGCGAGCGACAAAGCGAGGACAAGGAACAGTCGGCGATCCATGGCAGCTCCAGCCGGGTCGTATGCTGGTTAGAGGCCGGTGCGGTGCCCAAGTTTTGTCGAAGTGAGGACCGGCTAACTGATGCGTCGCCTCAACAACGGAGTGAGTTCCTGTTCTGAATCATATGGTTAGGTGTTGTGGGGCGGCGAAGCCACAAGACCTTGCAGGATGCGACCCGGGAGGCGGCTGGGACTTTTTCGTCTACTGATGACGTCGGGCAAATCGCAGTTCGTGACCCATCAACCCCTGCGCATCGAATCAAAAAAGTCGGCGTTGTTCTTGGTCGCCCGGATCTTGTCGAGCAGGAATTCGGTCGCCTCCAGTTCGTCCATCGGATAGAGCAGCTTACGCAGCACCCAGATCTTCTGCAGGATCTCGGGCTTGATGAGCAGCTCTTCGCGGCGGGTGCCGGAGCGGTTCACGTTGATCGCCGGGAATATCCGTTTCTCGTACATGCGGCGGTCGAGATGGATTTCCATGTTGCCGGTGCCCTTGAACTCCTCGTAGATCACGTCGTCCATGCGGCTGCCGGTGTCGATCAGTGCCGTCGCGAGGATGGTCAGCGAGCCGCCTTCCTCGATATTGCGCGCGGCGCCGAAGAAGCGCTTGGGCCGTTGCAAAGCGTTGGCGTCCACGCCGCCGGTGAGCACCTTGCCGGAAGCCGGCACAACGGTGTTGTACGCACGCGCGAGACGCGTGATGGAGTCGAGCAGGATCACGACGTCTTTCTTGTGCTCGACGAGGCGCTTCGCCTTCTCGATCACCATCTCGGCCACCTGCACGTGGCGTGAGGCCGGCTCGTCGAAGGTCGAGGAAACCACTTCGCCTTTGACCGAGCGCTGCATCTCCGTCACCTCTTCGGGACGTTCGTCGATCAGCAGCACGATCAGCACGACTTCCGGATGGTTCGCCGTGATCGCGTGAGCGATGTGCTGCATCAGCACCGTCTTGCCGGCTTTCGGCGGCGACACGATCAGCCCGCGCTGGCCTTTGCCGATAGGCGCGATGATGTCGATGATGCGCCCGGTGAAGTTTTCCTCCGCCTTGATGTCGCGCTCAAGCTTGAGGTGCTCGGTCGGGTGGTAAGGCGTGAGGTTTTCGAAGAGGATCTTGTGCTTGGAATTCTCGGGCGGCTCGCTGTTGACCTTGTCGACCTTCACCAGCGCGAAATAGCGCTCGCCGTCCTTGGGCGTGCGGATCTCGCCTTCTATCGTGTCCCCGGTGTGGAGGTTGAAGCGCCGGATCTGAGAGGGCGACACGTAAATGTCGTCGGTTCCGGCGAGATACGAGGTGTCCGGAGAGCGCAGGAAGCCGAAACCGTCGGGCAGGACCTCGAGCGTGCCGCCGCCGTAGATCGACTCGCCTTTCTTTGCCTGGTTTTTCAGCAGCGCAAATATGAGTTCCTGCTTGCGCAGGCGGTTGGCGCCGTCGACTTCGTTCTTGACGGCCATGTCGACCAGTTCGCCAACATGGAGATTCTTGAGGTCGGATAGATGCATAGTGGATTTGCGCTACATGCGAGAAAAAACCAGGGAAAGAAGCGGGAGAGGCTGCGCCTGACGCCGAACTGCTCGATTTATTTTCTGGGAAGTGCGGCCGGAGTTCAGGCGCCGGCGGGAAGGTTATCGGGTTTAAATATGGCTGTCAATAAACGCGGTGAGCTGCGACTTCGAGAGCGCGCCGACCTTCGTTGCTTCGACGGCGCCGTTCTTGAACAGCATCAGCGTCGGTATGCCGCGAATGCCGTACTTCGGCGGCGTGGACTGGTTTTCGTCGATGTTGAGCTTGGCGACCTTAAGCCGGCCGGAGTACTCACGGGCCACCTCATCGAGGATGGGCGCGATCATCTTGCACGGGCCGCACCACTCCGCCCAGTAATCGACCAGCACCGGAGTCTGAGATTGCAGGACTTCCGGGTCGAACGTGTCATCCGTGACGTGTTGGATGTTGTTGCTCATGGTGTTCCTTGCAGTTCGGTATATGGAAGAACGCCACAGGAAGAAGCCGTGGCCAGGACGAAAACTTATGCTAGCGAAATTTTTACGCGTTGGGAAGGACAGCGGCGGCCGGCGCTTTTCCGTTTCTGCTAAAATACCGTGCTCCCGTAGCGTTTCAAGTCCCTATAATCATTAAGGAATATTATGACTTACGTCGTCACCGAGTCGTGCATCAAATGCAAGTATACGGATTGCGTTGATGTTTGCCCGGTCGACTGCTTCCGCGAAGGTCCTAACATGCTCGTCATCGATCCCGACGAGTGTATCGACTGCACCCTGTGCGTGGCCGAATGCCCGGTGGAGGCGATATTCGCCGAGGACGATGTGCCCGACGATCAGCGACAGTACACAGCGCTCAACGCCGAGTTGTGCAAGGTATGGCCGCCTATCATCGAGAAAAAGGATGCTCCAGCGGACGCGGACGAGTGGGCCAAGGTCAAAGACAAGAAACATCTGCTCGAGAAGTAGCGCCGGCGCTTGCGTTATGCGCGCGGCGCCGCGTGCGCGCGCGACGCTGGACGCCGTGAGCCGGCCAGCGCACATTCTCCATTCTTGCCTCGTCTTTCCCGGAAATCCGTGATGGCCGACGGCGCTGCCGCGGTGCCGGGAGTTGCGCCGCAACCTTTGCCCCGTCGCGGCTTCCTGTCGCACGTGGCCGCGCGCGTGCTGGATGCGCACGGCGCGAACGGGCTGCGGAACGCCATTGTTCTCATCCCCGACCTGCACGTGGTTAGCGACGTCGCGCAGGCGTTGAAGGACGCGGCGCGCGTACCGGTACTCCTGCTTCCCCGTATCACTACATTGCGTCGATGGGCGGAAGACGTCTCGCTCGAGCAGCCGGTGATGGGCGATGCGGCGCGCGCGGCGCTGCTGTACCGCGCGCTTTCCGACCGCGGCTGGTTCGACGAAGCGGACTTGTGGCCGATGTGCGGCGAGCTCGGGCGGCTGTTCGATGAGCTTACGCGCGAGCGCGTGCGGCTGGCGGCGTCTCCCGCCGAATTCGCTGCCTGGCTGAAAGAGGCTTACGGCAGCGGGGGCGGCGGCTCGCTCGACTTCGAGGCGCGGCTGGTGCACGAGCTGTGGACGGCGTTCACGAGCGACTCGGCCACGCTGGATCGGGAAAACGCGTACGTCGCACGTCTTGCGCAACTCTCGATGCGTGCGCGCGATCCGCTCCACATCATTGCACCGGGGCGCCTCACGCGTGCCGAACGCGAGTTTGTCGCCGAGTACGCGCGCCGCGCGCCCGTCACAGCATATCTGCCCGACGATGCGGCGGGGGACGGATGCGTGGAAATGCTGACGGCGGCCTGGGCTGCCGCAGGCACGGCGAGTATCACCGATCGCGCTCGCGCATTGCGAGACTCTCGACGAACCAGCCCCCTTGAAGGACGCATCCGCATCGTCGGCGCGACGAGCGCGGAGCATGAGGCGCAGATCGTCGATCTCGCGGTCCGCGAGCGTCTCATCGCAGGCAGGCAACGCGTGGCCGTCGTGGTGCAGGACCGGATTACCGCACGCCGCGCGCGCGCGTTGCTTGAACGCGCCGGCGTGCTCGTGAGCGACGAAGCCGGCTGGGCGGTTTCGACCACCAGTGCGGCCACCGTAGTCGCACGCTGGCTCGATGCCGTCAGCGGGAATTTCTATCATCGCGATGTGCTGGATCTGCTGAAGTCTCCATTTGTCTTCGCCGACTGGCCGCGCGGGCAGCGCCAGCGTGCGGTATGGCGGCTGGAGGCGAGCGTGCGCAAAGCGAACGTCATTGCCGGCCTCGATCGTTACATTGCGCTCGTGGGGACCGATGCCGAGGCCCGGCAGATGCTGGTCGCCCTGCGCACCGCAGCGCAGCCGCTGCAAAGACGGCGGGCGACGCTGGCACAGTGGCTCGACCTGCTGCACGCCAGTCTCGACACGATCGGCGTCGTGCAGGGATGGACGCAGGACGCGGCAGGACATCAGCTGCTCGACTTGCTGAACGGTCTGCGCGAAGAGCTGCGTGGCGAGGAGCTTCTCGTGACGTACGGCGTGTGGCGGCAGTGGCTTGCGGCGGCGCTCGACAATGCCTCGTTCCGAGATCAGTCGGTCGCGAGTCCGGTCGTCTTCACGTACCTCGATGCGATGCCGTTGCGCCGTTTCGATGCCGTCATCGTGGCGGGCGTTGACGCGGCGCATCTGCCCGGGCCGGACAGCGGAAGCGTGTTTTTCAATCAGGGCGTGCGGGCGCAACTCGGGCTTGAAACACGCGAGACGGTGTGCCGGGATACCGAAGCCTTGCTGCGGTCCGTGATTGCCGGTTGCGATGACGTCGTCGCCACCTGGCAATGCGTCGTCGACGGGGAGCCGAATCTGCTCTCGGCGCCGCTGGAACGGCTCGAAACCCTGCACGAGTGCGCTTATGAAACGAAGCTGCACGATTTCCCGTTGTCCCGACGTGCGTCCGCAGCGCTCGTCCGTATCGATAACGATGCGCCGCCGATGCAGCCGAGCATCCGTCCGGTGCCGTCCATTCCTGCTCGCCTTGCACCGGACAGTGTTTCTGCCAGCGGCCACAACACGCTCATGGCTTGCCCGTATCAGTACTATGCGCGGTACGTCCTGCGGCTCGCGGAGCTCGACGAGGTGCAGGAGCTGATCGAGAAGAGCGACTATGGCCAGTGCGTTCACGACGCGCTGGCGCAGTTCCATAAAGGACATCCCCGGATTTCCGAGCTGGCTCGCGAGGAAGCGCAACGTGAGCTCGAGCGTTGCACCGATGCCGCCTTTGCCGAAGCCGTCGACACCAACTATCTCGCACGCGGCTGGCTGGAGCGCTGGCGTGCGCTGATTCCCGGGTACCTCGAATGGCAGCGCGACCGCGAAGCCGAAGGCTGGCGCGTCGTCGAGTCGGAAGTCGACCGCAGCATCACGATGACCACACCGGCTGGGCGCGCGGTGCGATTGCGTGGCCGTATCGACAGAGTCGATCGCAATGCTTCCGGCGAAGTCGCGCTCGCCGATTACAAAACGCTGAGCCGTCAGCGGCTGCGGCCACGGGCTGAAGCGGATGGCGAAGACGTCCAGCTGCCGTTCTATGCCTTGTTGTGGAGCGAGCCGGTCGCGAGCGCGATGTTTATCGGCCTGGAAAAGGACAGTCTCGGCGATCATCCCTACCGCGGCGACGTGAACGAAGGCGCCGTTGCGGTTCAGCTTCGTCTCGCGGCGCTATGCGATGCGCTGCATGAGGGCGCGTCGCTGCCCGCACACGGCACCGACTCGGTGTGCCGGTACTGTGAAGTTGCGGGGCTGTGCCGCAAGGACCATTGGACATGAGCGCGGCACCGCTCTCGAATGCGCAGGCACTCGATCCGGCGCGCAGCGTCGTCGTCGAAGCGTGCGCGGGCAGCGGCAAGACGTGGCTGCTCGTATCGCGCATCGTGCGTCTGCTGCTTGCAGGCGCCGCGCCGGGCGACATCCTCGCGATCACTTTCACACGCAAGGCAGCGCAGGAAATGGCGACGCGATTGCGCGACTGGCTGATGCATCTCGCCACGGTGGACGACGCGCATGTGCGGCAATTCCTGCGCGAGCGGGAGATCGAGGAGAGCGCAGTCGATGCCGTATTGCCGCGCGCACGCCAGCTCTACGAGATTTTTCTCACCGCGCAGCCCGCGATCACCATCACTACCTTTCACAGCTGGTTCATGCAGCTCCTGCGCCGCGCGCCGCTCGAATCGGGTGCGCCGGGCGGCGCGAGCATCGTCGAGCAGACGTCCGCGCTCATCGACGAGGCATGGGACCGTTATGCAATCCGGCTGCAGCGCGATCGCGAAGCGCCGGAGGCCGTGGCGATGGAGCGGCTGTTCCGCGAGTGCGGGCTCGTTTCCACACGCGCGCTGCTGCGCAACTTCATACACCGGCGCGCCGACTGGTGGGCGGCAACGCAGGGCATGGAAGCAGCGCTCGATACCGTCCTCGCCCGGTTGCGCACGGAATTCGGCATCGATCGGGAGGACGATCCGCGCACCGCGGCGGTCGGCGACCCGGGCTTTGTTGCGCTCATGAACGAGTACGCGGAACTTCTCGCCCGTAACGGCGACGGCCCGGAAACGCGCAATGCAAAGTACGCGCGCGGCTGGACGCACGCGGCAGACGGCTCGCCCATGAACCGCTATTCGGCGGCACGCACGGCGTTGCTCAACGCCGATGGCGAACCGCGCGCACAGAAAGCGACGAAAGTCGCGCAAAAGCGTCTGGGTGCCACGCTCGACCGCTTCCTCGCGTTGCACGATGAGCTCGCCGGTCGCATTCTCGACGCCGAGGCGCGCTGGTGCGATCTCTGCGCCTATCGCCTCAACGCGGACGTACTGACGTGCGGCGTCGGGTTGTTGAACATGTACCAGCAGGTGAAGCGGGACAGCCAGGTCATCGACTATGGCGACATCGAGTGGCGATCGCATGCGCTGCTTGCGTCGCCCGGGCATGCCGCCTACATGCAATACAAGCTCGACGCGCGTTATCGGCACATCCTGCTGGACGAGTTCCAGGACACCAATCCCCTGCAATGGCTCACGCTGCGGTCCTGGTTCGATGCCGCGGTGGACGCCGGATCGCGGCCCGCCGTGTTCCTGGTCGGCGATCCCAAGCAATCGATCTACCGCTTCCGCCGCGCCGAGGCGCGACTCTTTGCTCACGCGCGGGATTACCTCAAGCGTCGTTTCGGCGCCGTGAGCCTGCAGCAGAACGAGACGCGCCGGTGCTCCCGCGCCGTGGTCGACGTGCTCGATGCGCTGTTCACCGATCCGGCTTTGCAATACGACGGCTACGTGTCGCACGCGGTGCATTACGCACAAAAGCCCGGCCGCGTGGAAGTGTGGCCGCTGGCAGCGAACGATGTCGCGCCGGCGGAGGGGGCGGTCGCTTTTCGCAATCCACTGGAGATGCCGCTCGAAGTGCAGGAGGACAGGCGCCGCGAGCGCGAGGCGGGGTACGTCGTCGACGGCGTGCAACGCATCATGCGGGACTGGCAGATCGCGGACGTGACAGGCGACCACGCGCGTCCTGCGCGTTACGCCGACATCCTGCTCCTCGTGAGGCAGCGGACGCATCTGTCGATCTACGAGCGCGCGCTGCGTCACGCCGGCATCCCTTACGTCACGTCACGCCAGGGCGGCCTGCTCGATACGCTGGAGGCGCGCGATCTCACGGCACTGCTCGAGTTTCTCGTCGCGCCGTTTGCGAACCTGAAGCTCGCCCATGCGTTGCGCACGCCGGTGTTCGCGTGCTCCGACGACGACCTGATGCAGATCGCTGCTGCGAGCGGGGCGACGTGGTGGGAGCGACTCCAGACGCTCGTCGCCTCGGATGCCGCTTCCCCCGCTCTTGCGCGTGCGCACCGCATGCTCGCCGGATGGCTGGACCGTGCGGATGCGCTGCCGGTGCACGATCAGCTCGATCGCATCTATTTCGAAGGCGATGTGGTCGCGCGGTATGCGGCGAGCGTGCCGGAGGCGTTGCGCGAGCCCGTGCGCGCGAATCTCGAGGCGTACATTCAACGCGCGCTTGAAACCGGGGCGGGCCGTTATCCGAGCCTGCCGCGCTTCCTCGCGCAACTGGACGAGCTGCGCGCCGCGCCGCCAGAAGAGGCGCCCAGCGAGGCGGATACGAGCGGATCCGGCGACGCAGTGCGCATACTCACTGTTCATGGCGCGAAGGGGCTGGAGGCGCCGGTCGTATGGATACTGGATGCGGCCGCAGCGCAGCGTGTGCGGGGCAACGACATGCTCGTCGACTGGCCGCCGGGCGACGAAGCCCCCACACATTTCTCCGTATGCACGCGCAAGGAAGCGCTGAGCCGGTCGCAGCGCGCGCATCACGCGGCCGAAGAAGCGATCGCGGCCCGTGAGGACCTCAACCTGCTCTACGTGGCGATGACCCGCGCGCAGCAGGCGCTCATCGTCAGCGGCGCTGACGTGAAAGCACACAGCGCAACGTGGTACAGCCGTATTCGCGACGCAATCGCGCGTCTGAATGCGATCGAGGACGCGGATGGCCGGCTGGTGTATGGCCAGAACCTTGCGGGGGCGCACGCGGCGCGCGTTGCGGCGAGCGGCGCTTCGTCCGTTACGATTGCCCCCGCGCTGTTGCGTCCGATTGCGGTCGGTGAGCGCACGACGGCGGTTGCCAGCACGGCGACGCGCTATGGCACGGCGTTTCACGCGGTCATGGAGAGGATCACCACCGGGGGCGTGCCGGACGATGCATTCAGAGCGGCGCTGCGCATCGCGCCGTACGAATGGAAAACGGCGTGCAAGCAGGCCGAGTCACTGGTGCGCCGGCCGGAGCTGGCGCGCTACTTCGATGCCGGCCTGCATGTGCGCTCGGCGAACGAAGTGCCGTACATCGACGCCGGCGGAACGGTGCGGCGCATCGACCGTCTGGTGGAGTTCGCCGATGAAGTGTGGGTGCTGGATTACAAGACCGGCGACGCCGACGACGACCCGTCGCTGCGCGAAGCGTACCAACGCCAGCTTGCCGACTATCGGGATGCGGTGCGCGCGCTTTTCCCCGACAAGCGAGTATCGGCCATGCTGCTGTTCGCGGACGGGCGCGAGGCGCGGCTCCCGGACTGATCAATCCGCAGGCTCGTCGCCTTCGAGCGTCTCGCGCACCCACTCCAGCACGATCGCAAGCCGCGGTGGGAGCAGATCTTCCGCCTCGTCGAAGGTCACCCAGCGCCACTCGTGGTGTTCCGGACGTCCGAGCTCGTGCGAGATCGGCAGGTCGATGCGTTCTTCCTGTGTTTCGGCGACGTAGTAGCGCGCCACTTTGCCCGAAGCATACGGCAAGGTTTCGCGATAGCCTTCGCCGAAGCTGAATTCCAGGTCGCGCAATCCCGTTTCTTCAGTCGTCTCGCGCCGGGCGGCGTCGAGCGGCTCCTCGCCCGGCTCGACCATGCCTTTCGGGAAATCCCAGTTCTTGTAGGCGCGCAGCACCAGCAGCCGCCAGCCGGCGCCGACACGGCGGACCGGAATGATGCCTGCAGCGATTTTTTTCGATATACCGTTCATGTGGGCTCGGGGTGATGGCGGGTCGCGTCGAAGCTAGCATTCGCCGCGCCGGCCGGTCAATTCCCGGGCGATACGCAAATCGACGAAGAACCAAAAAAAAGCCGGGAGTGAACTCCCGGCCCAGCACGCAGCCTTGTTGGTATTCAATGCCGGCTGCGAAATCTTCCTGCTACCCCGTTTCCCCGAGCCCGTGCGATGCCTGACGGCCGCGGCCGTCGCGTTCGCTCACTTGATTGTTATCGTTGGTGTGGTCCCGCAGATCACGGCTGACGAGCGGGTGGACGTGGCGTGTTGCACGTACCGTCTGCCGTTCGCTTCGACGCGAGTGCAGCGGCGAGTGCTATTCAACACCATGGCATGCGGGGAGCAGAGGACTTTTTAGGCAACGGCGACGTTATTTCACGACACCTGCCGAAGCGCACTGTCGGGCTGCGCACGGCGGCTCGCCGACGAGGCGGCACGGATCACGTATCATGCGCGTTCGACGGCCGTCATACGGAGGAGCGATGAGCGTCATCGGCAGCAAGACCGCTGCACGCAGCGGTGCGCGAGCGGGTCACGCCGGATGAATGGGCTACTCGCGTGGACCTCGCGGCGTGCTACCGCCTCGCTGCGCATTTCCGCCTGACGGATCTCATCTACACGCACATTTCCGCGCGCGTGCCGGGACCTGCCCATCATTTCCTCATCAACGCATTCGGTCTCACGTGGGACGAGATCACGGCATCGAGCCTGGTGAAGGTCACGATCGAGGGCGAGATCGTGGACGATCCCACCGGCCAGGGCATCAACCGCGCCGGTTACGTCATTCACAGCGCGGTGCACCGCGCGCGGCCCGACGTGGCGTGCGTGATCCATACGCACACCCGCGCCGGCATCGCCGTGTCCGCGCAGCAGGACGGCCTGCTGCCGCTTTCGCAGCATGCGATGCGCTTCTGGGACAGTCTCGCGTACCACGACTACGAGGGCCTTGCTCTCGATCTCGACGAGCAGGCGCGGCTCACGCGCGATCTCGGCAGTCACAAGGCGATGATCCTGCGCAACCACGGCTTGCTCACCTGCGGCGCAAGCGTGGCGGAAGCGTTCGACCTGATGTATTACCTCGAGCGCGCGTGCGACATCCAGGTCGCGGCGCTTGGCGGCGGCGCGGTCCCGCGGCTGGCGGCGCCGGAAGTGGCGGCCAGGGTCGCGCAGCAGTTCCGGACGCTGCCGTACAAGGCGAAGAAGACGGAGTGGAAGGCGTTGTTGCGGATGCTCGAACGAACGGACCCGACGTACCGCAACTAGCCGTAATCGACGCGGCACGCGTTCGCGCGTCGGCGGTCAATCCGATTCGGCCTCGTGCTTCCGGTCGTCGATGTAGCACCACAGGTCGTCGAGGTTGTTCCCGACCGCACCGACAGCGGCCTTCAGCTCTCCCGGATACACGCCGAGGCGTTCGGCCCAGTACCGGCATTCCTGTTCCTGACTGACATCGATGCGGCTGCGGTCCCGCTTGCCGCTGTTCGCTTCGTACGACACCCGTATTCTCCTCGTGGCCCCGATATACACAAAAGCGCGGACGGCTTGGGGAGGGGCCTGCCTGATGGCGAGCAATGGGCATACCTGCCCTCGTTGCGATTCGATGGGCGCTTCGTGGAGGAGCCGCTCGCAGCGCCGGTATTCGTTGCGCGGCGAGTCGGACCCGCTGCCAAGCAAGCAAAGAGACACTGCGGCCATAGGGTCATTACCGGGCCTGCCGGAAGCGGAGTCGATGCCTCTAATATGCGATGATGTGTGGACGGTGACACGGAAGCGCAGCGATACCGTCGTATAGAATCCGGATTCCCAATTTCCGTGGCGGCGCGCCCTGCGCCGCCCCGGGTCCACTCCGGCCCCGCATGAAGCTTTTCCGACGGACTTTCCGCCTGTTCACCGCCACGCGGCTGCGTGAGGCGCAGGGAGCGGTAATCGTGCTGGTTTGCGGCCTCGCCATTACGGCGCTCACGGCGTACAAGCTCGCGGACATCGAGCGCGAGCGGGACCGCATCAATTTCGAGAAGCATGCAGCCGTCGCGCGAGACGCGCTGCTGGATCGCGTCCAGACCTGCATTGCCCTGCTTCGCGGCACAGCGGGCCTCATCGCAGCGAACCGCGACAGCCTCGGCGCGGCGCAATTCAAGCATTACGTCGATCAGCTTTCCCTGCGCCAGATGTATCCCGGGGTGCTCGGCATGGGATGGAGCCGGCGCATGCGGGATTCCGAGCTGACGACGGTGGTCGACGCGGTACGGCGTGAGGGCCGTGCAGATTTCCGCGTCTGGCCGGCCGGTGCGCGCGACGAGTATCACGCCATCGTTTATCTCGAGCCGCTCGACGAGCGCAACGAGGCCGCGCTCGGCTTCGACATGTCCACCGAGGCCGCGCGCGCTGCGGCGATGGCCCTCGCGCGAGATACCGGCGTGCCTGCCGCGACCCGCCGCGTGAGCCTCGTGCAGGAGATCAGCGAGGAGAAGCAGCCGGGATTTCTCATCTACTTCCCCGTGTATCGCGGCGGTGTGGTGCCCGATTCGCCGCAGGCGCGCCGCGAGCGTCTGCTCGGATTTGCCTATGTGCCGCTCCGCGCCGTCGATTTTCTTTCGCATGCGTTTACCCACGACCAGCGGGCACCGATCACCACCACGGTGTACGACGGCCGCGAGCCCGCGCCCGGCGCGCTGCTGTTCGGGCATCCGGCAGCGAGCGGCATCGCAGGGGCGCCGCAGTTCGTGCAGACGGAAGTGGTCAATGTGGCAGGCACGCCGTGGACGCTGGTGTTCGAATCGGGAACGTCGCAGCTGGCGAGCTGGGCCACCGTTGCCGCGGCAGTGGTCGCGGGCACGCTGCTCTCGCTGCTGCTCGCGCTGGTGACCTTTCGTGAGGCACAGGGCAAATCGCTCGCTGCGCAATGGCTCGCGCGCGAGCGCGCCGCGCGCAACGACGCCGAGCGGGCGAGCGCGATCAAGGACGAGTTCCTGGCGACGCTCTCGCACGAACTGCGCACGCCGCTCAACGCGATACTCGGCTGGGCGCACGTCGTGCAAAGCGGCAAGGCAAGCTCCGAGCAGGTGCGCAGCGGGCTGGACGCGATCGAGCGCAACGCGCGCGTGCAGGTCGGTCTCATCGACGAGCTGCTCGACATGAGCCGCATCGTTTCCGGCAAGCTTCAGCTCGACATGCAGCTCGTCGACGTTGCGCAACTCGCGGCCGCAGGCGTGCAGTCCGCCGCGCCGGCCGCAGCGGAAAAAGGCGTGCGGCTGGAGCAGTACCTGGCGGCGGGCGCGCACGTGCGCGGGGATCCGGCGCGCCTGCAACAGGTGATCGCGAACCTCGTCGGCAATGCGCTGAAGTTCACGCCGCAGGGTGGGCGCATCGGGGTGCACGTCGAGCGCGCCGGGGCGCAGGTGACGATCACGATCCGCGATACCGGGATCGGCATCAGCGGCGACTTCCTGCCTTTCGTCTTCGAGCGTTTCCGGCAGGCAGACGCCTCGCGCACGCGCCGGCATGGCGGTCTCGGGCTCGGGCTGTCGATCGTGCGTCATCTCGTCGAGCTGCATGGCGGTACGGCGAGCGTGCACAGCGCGGGGCAGGGTCTGGGCGCCACGTTCGTGGTGAGCCTGCCTCATGCGCACGCTGAGACGCGTGAGGCGCCTGCGTCCGCGACGGCGGGCGAATCGGAGGATGCTGCGGCGGCGGTCGACTTTTCCGGCATCCGCATCGTGGTGGCGGACGACGAGCAGGATGCGCGCGACCTCGTGCGTCACCTGCTCGAGCAGCAGGGCGCGCAGGTGACCATCGCGGCGAGCGCGCAGGACGCTCTCGCGGCAGTGGGGGCTTTCAAGCCGGACCTGCTTCTCAGCGACATCGGCATGCCGGGAATGGACGGCTACGAGCTCATCCGCAGGGTGCGCGCGATGCCCGGGACCGATCTGCGCGCGATCGCGATCAGCGCCTATGCGCGCGCCGACGATCGCGCGCGAGCCATGGAGGCGGGCTACGATGCCTATCTCGTGAAGCCGCTGCATCCGGCTTCGCTGCTGCGCGCGGTTACCTACTTCGTGGCGCGCGTGCGCCGCGGCGGATCGCATCCGCGTGACGCGGCTGCCGAAATTCTGCGTCAAATGCCATAGCGCCTGCGCAACGCGCGGTAGTACGATGCATGCGGACCACGAGAAGTCCGCATTACCAGGGGGTATCCGTTGCACGCCGAACACCAAGAAGAAGCGCGCCGCGACACAGCGGCCGACCACACGCTTTATACGCCGCCCGCCATGGGGCACGCCGATCGCGTCGCCCACCACCTGCTCGGCCGTTATCGTCGGAAGTCGCTTCCCGAATGCCAGCACGCCGTCGCGCGCATGTACGGGCACGCGGGCTGGACCTCGCTGCAGGCGGCCGTCGCAGCAGGCTTGTCCGCGAGCGCATTCGACGAGGATGAGCGGCCGGAGGTCGTCGAAGCGCGGCGCGTGCGCCAGCGCGACGTCGCGCTGGTGTGGCTCGCTGGCGTCGACGCGGATACGGCGCGAGCAGCACAATCGCTCGACGAGGATCTGCTCTCGCACGCCACGCATAGCATCAGCCAGCGCTACGACCCGCTCTACAACCGGAAGCGCCTCGACCGCGCGCGCTACGTGTACAACCTCGCTTATGCGAAGCAGGTGATCGCCGAGGTCCGGCCGACGAGCCGCGCGGCGCCCGAGATTCCGCGCAACGACGACGAGATCGAGCTTGGCCTGCGCGTGGATCTGCTGCCGCGCGCGCTGAAATCGTGGCTGTGCCACCATCGGCCGCTGCTGGAGCGCTGGAGCGGCATGATCGGCGGCATGCGCGTGCGGCAGCGCTGTCCGGCCGAGCTGCTCGATTTCTCCTTCGCGTGGGGCGAGCTGTGCCTGCTCCACGGCATCGACGTGCCCAAGGCATTGCAGGTCTACCCGATCGCGCTGTGCGCGCAGTGGTACGCCTGGCTTGCGTGCCTCGAATCGCCCTCGCTCAAGCCGGACCTCGCTGTGCTCGGCGAGGGCTCGGCGGACGAAGAGCGGCGCACGCGCGCGCAGCGCGCGGTGCGGGCCGCCCTGCGCTACGAGGAAGACCGCTTCATGCTCGCGCAGCCGCGCGAAGACTTTCGCACATTGCGCCCGTCGGCGCGCGAGCAGCAGATGCACTCCGGGCACGCCGCGGTGAGGCGCTACATGTCGGACGCCGCAGCGGAACAGACGATCAAGACCATCCTGTCCAAGCCGGATAGCTCGCTTTGGGCGGCGGCGGTTCCGGCAACGGTATGAACTCGGTCTCCTGCGGCACTGCTGCGAAGCGCCCGCCTTTCCAGTCGGCCTTCGCCTGCTCGATGCGCTCCTTCGAGCTCGAGACGAAATTCCACCAGATGTAACGCCGTCCTTCGACCGTTTCACCGCCCAGTATCATGAAACGCGCGGCGCCCGAGCGCGGCGCAGCGAGCGTGACGGCTGCGCCGGGACGAAACACCACCAGCTGTCCCGCCGCATATGTCTCGCCGCCGGGCTGCACCTCTAGCGTTCCATCCACCACGTAAGCGCCGCGTTCCTCGTACTGCATGTCGAGCGGCAATCGCGCGCCGGCGTCGAGCGTCACGTCTGCATAGAACAGCTCGGCGGGCATCGATACCCGGGCGCGCGCGCCATGCACAGTGCCTGCGATGATGCGCGCGTGCACGCCTTCCACGTCGATCACGGGCAGCGCATCGCTGCCGACGTGCGCGAACGCGGGCTCGCTTTCCTCCGCATGGCGCGGGAGCGCGACCCACGCCTGTATGCCGAACAGGGGTTTGTCGGCATGGCGCAGTTCGGGTGGCGTGCGCTCGGAATGCACGATCCCGCTTCCCGCCGTCATCCAGTTCACCTCGCCGGGGCGTATCGGCTGCACGTTGCCCAGGCTGTCGCGATGAAGGATCCCGCCTTGAAACAGATAAGTGACGGTGGCGAGTCCGATGTGAGGATGCGGCCTCACGTCGAGCCCGCGGCCTGCTTCGAGCGTCACCGGCCCTATCTGGTCGAAGAAGATGAACGGGCCCACCATCTGCCGCCGCGCCGCAGGCAGCGCACGCCGCACCTGGAAGCCGTCGCCGAGGTCGCGGATGGGCGGCACGATGGCGATGTCGATGTTGCTGTCGGGCATGATGCTCTCCGGTCGCTGCGCTTGCAGGCTTCAGTCCAGGAACGTCGCGTACTCGTCGAGCGCGATGCGCGGCGGCTGGAACGTGTTCACGATGGCGGCCGGATCGGCGTATCCCATCGCCATGCCGCAGATCACCACCCACTCGCGCCCGATGTCCAGCTCGCGGCGCACGATGTCCGGGTAGCCGGCGATCGCCGCTTCCGCGCAGGTGTGCAGGCCGCGTGCCCGCGCGGCGAGCATGACGGTCTGCAGGAACATGCCGTAGTCGAGCCAGCTGCCTTTTTCCAGTCCGCAGTCTATGGTGAAGATGAGGCCGGCCGGCGCGCCGAAGAACGTGTAGTTCGTTGCGCGGTATGCCTTCGATTTCTCGCGATCGCCGCGGCCTATGCCGAGCGTGCTGTAGAGCCCCCAGCCGCACTGGCGGCGCCGCGCGAGATACGGTTCGCACACCGGGTCGGTGTAGTAGTCGTAATCGCGCTGGTGTCCCGGCTCGTTGGTGAGAAAAGCATGCTCGATGGCGTGCCCGACGCGTTTCAACGTCGCGCCGGTCAGCACGTGCACGCGCCACGGCTGGATGTTGGATCCGCTCGGCGCATGGCGCGCCAGCGCCACGATGTCGCGCAGCGTCTCGCGCGGGATGGGGTCGGGCTTGTACGCGCGTATCGACCGGCGCGTGCGCGCAGCGTCGAACACATCCGTAGCGGGCCGGTTGAGATCTTCTTTCATCGCCGTCTTTTCGTTGTTGAATGCGCTCATGCCGAGCGCTTGCGTGCGTCGCGTATCGCGCTCCACACGCGAGCCGGACTGAACGGCATGTCGAGGTGCGTGATGCCCAGCGGGCGCAGCGCGTCGACGGCGGCGTTTGCGAGCGCCGGAAGCGAGCCGCTGCATCCCGATTCGCCGACGCCTTTGGCGCCGAGCGCGTTGGTCGGCGTAGGCACCGGATGGTCGTGCACGTCGATGTCGCGCACCCAGCCGGCGCGCGGCATGACATAGTCGCTGAAGCTGCCGGTGAGGAGCTGCCCGGATTCGGGGTCGTACACCGCGTGCTCGCCGAACACCTGTCCCGCGCCCTGCACCACGCCGCCGTGCACCTGGCCTTCCACGAGCGTGGGATTGATGACGTTGCCGAGATCGTCCACGGCCGTGTAGCGGACGATCTCCGCAGCGCCGGTCGCGGGATCGATCTCGACTTCGGCGATATGGCAGCCGTTGGGATAAGTCGCGCCGAACGTGCCTTCGGCGACGATGTCGAGCGGATGCGGTGTCGCAGCGGCAAGCTCGCGCGCCAGCTCGACGAAGCCGACGGAGCGGTCGCCGGCGTGGTAGCGGCCTTCGTCATAACGCAGCTCGCTCTCCGGCACGCGCAGGCGTCCTGCGGCATGGGGTCTCGCCGCCTCGATGAGCTTCTCGCCGAGCACCTTGAACGCGCTGCCGGTGCCGAGCGCGCCGCGCGAGCCGCCGGTGCCGCTGCCCATGAGCTCGGTTGCGGGCGGGCCGGGATGGAAGCGCACGTGCTGCGGGTCTATGCCCAGCACGCCGGCGACGATTTGCGGAAACACCGTCTCGTGACCCTGGCCGGAGGATTGCGTGACCGCGTACAGCGTCATGTCGCCGTTCGCATCGAATTCCACCGCGACCTGGTCCTTGGGCGCGCTGCCGCCGCCGCCCGCCTCGAGATAAGTTGCGATGCCGATGCCGCGCAACTTTCCCGCGCGTTGCGCTGCCGTGCGCCGCGCGGCGAAGCCCGGCCAGTCGGCGCGGGCGAGCGCATCGTCCATCACCGCCGCGAAGTCGCCGCTGTCGTAAGTGCCGGCATTCGCCGTCTTGTACGGCATCGCGCTCGCGGGAATGAAATTCTTCCGCCGCAGCTCGATGGGATCGAAGCCGTGCTCGTGCGCTGCATAATCGACGAGACGTTCGATGGCGTACGCGATGTCGGGGCGGCCTGCGCCGCGGTACGCGGACACGGGCACCGTGTTGGAATAGCCAAGACGCGTGCGCACATGGATCGCCGGCAGGCGGTACACGCCGCCGGCCGTGACGGTGAGGTTCTTCGTCGCGATGAACGCTCCGAACGCCGCCGCATAGGCGCCGAGGTTCGCGCGGTCGTCGAACCGTATCGCGAGGAAGCGCCCGTCTTCGTCGATCGCGAGCTCGCCCGTGAGCGACAGCCCACGGCCCTGGAAGTCGCTCATGAACGTCTCGCTGCGCGTCGCGACCCACTTGATCGGGCGGCGCAGCCGGCGTGCCGCGATCAGCGTCGCGAAATACTCGGGGTAGGCGGCGCCGCGCACGCCGAAGCTGCCGCCGACGTCCTGGGCGACGAGCTGGATCTTGTCCTTGTCGATGCCCGTCACCGCGGCGATCTGCCCGCGCATGCCGCCTACGCCTTGCAGCGGCACATGAAACGATGCCGTGCCGGTCGCTTCGTCGTACGCGACGAGGCAGGCGCGCGGCTCCAGCGGATTGCCGACGAGACGCTGGCTCTCGACGGTGAGACGGCTCACGTACTTCGCGCGCGCGAACGCTGCCTCGGCTGCTGCCGAGTCGCCGGACTCGAGCTCGAAAGCGAGATTGCCGGGAATGTCGTCGTGCAGCTGCGGCGCGCCTTCAGCGACCGCGGCGTCGAAGGTCGTGACAGCAGGCAGGTCGCGGTACTCGACGTCGATCAGCTCGCGCGCGTCCTCCGCAATCTGCGCGCTGTCGGCCACGATCATCGCGACGGCTTCGCCGACGTGGCGCACGCGGCCGATGGCCAGCGCCGGATAGAAGGCCTTGCGCATCTGCCGGCCGTCCTTGCCGGGGTAATTGACCGGATTCGGCATGGACTTGTAGCCGGCTGCGCGCGCGTCCTCGCCGGTGTACACGCCGCGAACGCCGCGCCGGGCGAGCGCGCGCGATGCATCGATGCGCACGATTTCGGCGTGGGCGCGGTCGGCGCGCACGAAGGCGGCATGCAGCTGGCCGGCGAGGTTCCAGTCCGCCGCGTAGCGGCCCGCGCCGGTGACCAGGCGCAAATCTTCTCTGCGTGACATGTGTTCCGTATGTGAGGTGATGTGACGGTTGCTATTCGAGGCCCGTGTACGCGCCGGTCGCATGCAGGGACATCGCCCTGACGATCCTGAAGCGCGAAATCGCCACGGTCCCTGTCGTGTCCTGCATGGCCCCCTCCCGGCGTTCGGTTGCGGCCACTTTAAGCGCCGGGAGCGCAACTTGACAAGGTTCGGCATCAGTCGCTGCTCGTGCGCCTGCCCACGCGCGGACCCGTGCTGCTATCGAGCGCACCGGCGCGCAGGAAATTCCGGTGCGCGCGTCGTTGTACTACGTCATGCATCTCGCGGAATAATTGCCGCGCAAGCGGCGTTCTCATAGGGCGTTCGACAGCAGCATCTCTTGGACACGCCACTCGGGAGCATCGGTCATGAATCTTCCGCAGTCTCCGCAACGCCTCGCTGTTTGCTGCACCGCTCTTCTCGCATCGCTCGCCGCGCTGCCCGCCTACGGGCAATACGTTCAGCGCAACCTGGTTTCGGACATACCGGGGCTCGCCGTCACGACGGACCCGAATCTCAAGAACCCGTGGGGCGTCACCGCGGGACCGACGACGCCGTTCTGGGTCTCGGACAACGTCACGGGCGTGCAGACTTTGTACAACGGCGCCGGCGCCGCCCAGGCGCTGGTGGTCACCGTGCCGCGCGGACAGCCCACCGGAACGGTGTTCAACAACACGACGGACTTCAGCCTGGTGAGCGGCGGCCCGGCGCGCTTCATCTTCTCCAGCCTCAACGGCTCCATCAGCGCGTGGAATCAGGCGCAGGGCACGACGGCGTTGCTGGAAGCCTCGCACAGCGGCGTCTACACCGGCCTCACCCTCGCCAATAACGGCGGCGCGAACTTTCTCTATGCGCCGAACTTCGCCGAGGGGCACGTGGACGTGTACAACGGCGCTTTCGTGCCGGCGGCGCTCCCCGGCGCTTTCGTGGATCCGAATCTGCCGGCCGGCTATTCGCCGTTCAACGTCCAGAACATCAATGGCAATCTCTACGTCGCTTACGCGCAGCCGAGGCCGGGCGGCGCCGTGTTCGGCGACGGCCTGGGCATCGTCGACGTGTTCAACGCGAACGGCGTGCTGCTGCAGCGGCTGATCACGGGCGGGGCGCTCAACGCGCCGTGGGGCTTTGCGCTCGCACCGGCGAGCTTCGGCGCCTTCGGCGGCGCGCTGCTGGTGGGGAATTTCGGCAACGGGCGCATCAACGCTTTCAACGCGCTCACCGGAGCGTTTCTCGGGACGCTGACCGACGCCAGCGGCAATCCGATCGCCAACGATCACTTGTGGGGGCTGCGATTCGGCAACGGGGTGCAGAGCGACGCCAACACGCTTTATTTCGCGGCGGGCATCAACAACGAGGTGAACGGCCTGTTCGGGAGCATCGCGCCGGTGCCGGAACCGGCTACGCTCGCTCTCTTTGCCGCGGGATTGGGCGTCGTGGGTCTGCGCCTGCGGCGGTCGGCGTAGTGTTATGCCACGCGCGAGCCGCTCACTCGAGCGGCTTGTGCGTCGGCCAGTGCAGCTTGTGCAGGCGATCCAGCAGCCAGCCGGCGCCGCGCTCGATGCGGCCGATGTGCACGGTCACGAGAAAGACGGCGAGCGCGAGGAGATTGATGATCATCAGCACGTCGCCGAGATCGGCCGTCATGTCGTTCCCCAGTCCCAGGTTCGTCATCGTTGTCTCCAGTGCTTCGCAACACGCTCAGCACGATTGGTGCCAGTGCGTCACACAGCCTGTTTCCCCGTGGCGACGGGTTGCACGCACCGCACGATGCACCATGAGCGCGCAACGGCGGCGCGCACGGCACCGCGTTCGCGCACGCGCTACGTCGGCTGCAGGGCGGCTTGCCGGCGCGTGAACGGAGGAGACGGCGGTCCACACCGTCGCTAGCACGGCGTCTCTACGGCGGCACGGCGAAGATCACGTGCAAAGGCACGCTCGGCTTGCCGCTCAACGGCCGCGACGGCGAGCTGATCCTGGAGTCCGATACAGGCACACCGAAGGAGGCTTACGCAACCAGCTCGGTCGCCGACAAGATGAAAGACCTGGTGGAGGATTTGGTTGAGGTCCCACTCGTCGATGCGGTGCAGTCAGTCCTGGCCGCGCAGATATTCGACGACCGAGCCCGCGATGCCGACGCGATCACCGCGCAATTCGCAGCGCAGCTCGCCGCCGCGCGCGGAAACCTGTCTCGCCACCGCAGGCGTGAACCAGCGCAGCGGCGTCATCTGCGCATCGGGAATCGCGAATGCCGTTTCCGCGAGATTGTTTTCCGCCGCGATCGATTGCAGCACGACGTCGGGCAGCCATGCTTCGAGCAGCACCACGGCCGCCGGATTGCCGCCGAAGAGCCGGCTGGTGAAGGCGTCGAGCTGGTAGAGCGGCAACGTCACGCGGCGCGAAGCTTCTTCACGACTTCAGGGTCGGGATCGACGCCGAGGCCGGGCCCCTGCGGAATGGCGAACTCGCCGTTCGCATCCGGCTGTATGGCGCCGTGCAGGGGATTCAACGCGAAATCGGCATCGTAACGCTCCACGAGGGTCGGTCGCGCCATGGCCGCGATGCAGTGCATGGAGGCGAGCAGCCCCGGCCCGAAGTACGCCGAATGCGGAACCACCGTTACGCCGTGTGCATCGGCGAGCGCCATCACCTTGCGCATCATGGTGACGCCGCCGACTTTCGTGACGCTCGGCTGCGCGTACGACAGCGCGTCGGCTTCGAACATGCGCTTGAAGTCCGGAAACATCGCGTTCTCGCCCGCCGCCGTCGGGATGCCGCCCTGCATGCGCACCCGCGCGAGGCCGCGATCGTCTTCCGGAGGCCACACCGGCTCTTCGAGCCACGTGAGGTCGAGAGGCGCCAGCTCGCGCGCATGCTGCAATGCTTCGTCCACCGTCCATGGACAGTTGCAATCCACCATGATCGGGAAGCCGGCGCCGGCCGCTTCGCGCCCTGCCTTGATGTTCTGCGTCTCGATCTCGTGCAGCTTGAGATGCCGGTAGCCGCGCTTCAGCGCGCGCTCGACGTAATGCGTCACCGCCTTCGGCTCGCCATAGCGCAGCAGGCTCGCGTAGCCGGGCAGGGTGCGGCGCGAGGAGCCGCCGAGCAGCCGGTACAGCGGCTGCCCCGCCACCTTGCCGGCGATGTCCCACAGCGCGATGTCGATCGCGGAGAGCGCATACATCGCGGGACCGTTGCGCCCGACGCCGCCCAGGTTGCGCTGCAGCTCGTCCACCAGCGCGGAGAGCCCCGCCGGATCGCGTCCGACGCACATCGGGCCGATGAAGCCGTCGAGAGCCGCCTTGGTGGCGGTGTAGATGCGATGTCCGAATCCTTCCCCCCAGCCGGTGACGCCTTCGTCGGTATCGACGCGCACCAGCAGCGTCTGCATGCTCGTCCGCGGCGCGCCGCTCGCCTTCGGCACGACATCGCCTTCGATGAGCATGGGCATGCTGACGACGATCGTTTCGACTCGGGTGATCTTCATTGCGGGTCCTTCTTGAATGGAGCGGCGTGCTCGACGTTTCTGCGGCGAGAATAACGTATTTTCGTGTACATGGCGTACCATCACCACGCATGTCGCGCCGCGCGCGACCACCATACGGACAAGGGAGACGAACGATGAAGTTGCTGGGTTCACCAGGCAGCCCGTACGTGCGCAAGGTGCGCATCGTGCTCGAGGAAAAACATATCGCTCACGAGTACGTGATCGCGCGGCCGTCGGCGCCCGACTCGCCGGTGCCGCAATTCAACCCGCTCGGCAAGATTCCGGTCCTCGTGCGCGACGACGGCCGGCCGCTGTACGACTCGCCGGTGATCGTCGAGTATCTCGACGGTCTCGCGCGTGAGCCGAAGCTCATACCGGATGCATTCGAGGATCGCATCGAGGTGAGGCGCTGGGAAGCGCTGGGCGACGGCATCGCGGAGGCCACGGTGCTGATCTCGCACGACTACCGCAAGCCGAAGGACAAGTGGGAAAGCCCGGAATGGCACCGTAAGCACCGGCTCAAGATCGACCGCGGCCTTGCGGCGATCGCGCGCGACCTGGGCGACAGGGCGCATTGCCACGGCGACGGCTACACGCTCGCGGATATCGCGGCGTGTTATGCGCTGCACTACCTCGATCACGCGCTGCCGGAAGTCGAGTGGCGCAAGCTGCACCCGGCGCTCGCGCGCTTCGCGGACCGGCTCGCGGCGCGCCCGGCGTACGCGGCGACGGCGCACCCGCCGTCGCAGTGAGAAGTCAGGAGTCAGGAGTCGGCGGCGCTTGCCGCCGACACTGCACCGCGCAGCGGGAACACTCCTAACGCCTCACCCCTCACTCCTTACTTTCACGCTGCCGCGCATCGCGCGGCAGCGTGACCAGCGCCTCCAGTCCGCCCGAAGGCAGGTTGTGCAGGGTCACATCGCCGCCGTGCGCGCGCGCGATGCTGCGCGCGATCGTGAGACCGAGACCCGTGCCGCCGGTGCTGCGGCTGCGTGAGGCCTCCAGTCGATAGAAGGGATCGAACGCAAGCTCGAGCTGGCCTTCCGGTATGCCGGGTCCGCGGTCGCATATGCGTATCCGCAGCTCGTGCGGCTGGTCTTCGACACGGATCGTCGCCGAGCCGCCGTACTTCAGCGCGTTGTCCACCAGATTGCCGAGGCAGCGCTTGAGCGCCTGCAGCCTGCCGGAATAGGGCGCCGGCGCTGCGCCTTCGATCCGCACGTCGCCATGCACCTCGCCGGATTGCTCCTGCAAAGTGTGCAGCAGCGCCATCACGTCGAGGGGCTGCACGGGCTCGGTGTGCTCGAGGCCGCGCATGAAGTCGAGCGCTGCCTTGACCATCTGCTCCATCTCCACCAGGTCCTGCTCGAATTTCTCGCGCATTGCCGCGTCGTTCAGCAGCTCCGCGCGCAGGCGCAGCCGCGTGATGGGTGTCTTCAGATCGTGCGACATCGCGGCGAAGATGCGGGTGCGATCGTGGATGAATTTCGCGAGCCGCTGCTGCATCTGGTTGAAGGCGCGCGCTGCGCGGCTCACTTCGAGCGGCCCGGATTCGTCGAGCGGCGGCTGATCGAGGTCCTCGCCGAGCCGCTCGGCGGCGGAGGCGAGCGTCTTCAGCGGGCGCGTGACCCAGCGCGCTGCGAGCAGCGTGAGGCCGATCACCGCGATCGTCAGAATCGCCAGGCTCAGCAGCAGGCGATACGGCCCGCTCGCCGTGTCCGCCGGCTGACGCGCGTCGAAGGTGACGAGGCTTCCGTCGGTGAGTCGCGCCTGCACCACGAATGCAGGCCCCATCGCGCCGTAGCCCGGCCCCATGCCCGGGTACGGTCCGCCGGCGCCCGGTCCGCGTCCGGGACCCATGGCCATACCCATCACATAACCGGGTCCGGGCCCGCGCACGACAGGCCCATCGCTCACCTGCACCACGACGGGGTACGCATTCCCGAGCTGGCGCGTCAGTGCGGCCGTGTATGCGGCAGCCTGCTGTGCGTGCCCGGGATCCCTTTCGGCGATCGGCTGCAGCGCAGGCAGCTCGAGCGATACGCGCAGCGGCGGCGAGCTGATGACAGCCGCGACGCGGCTGCGCTCGGCCGGCGTCATGCCGTCGAGCAGCCGAGTGATGTCGGCGATGCGCTGCACCGAGCGCATGCCCATCGCGCGCTGCATGAATTCACCGCGGTCCTGCCAGTACACGGCGAGACTCGCGACCTGGGCGATCACGAGGCCGCCCAGCAGCACGAGCACCAGGCGGCTGTACAGCGAGCGCGGCAGCCAGCGCGTCATTTGACGACTTCGACGGGGACGGAGAGCACGTAGCCCTCGCCGCGCACCGTCTTGATGATGGCGGACTCGCGTCCGCCGGCGCCGAGGCGGTGGCGCAGCCGGCTCACCTGCACGTCGATGCTGCGGTCGAACGGCGTCGCATCGCGCGAGAGCATGAGGTCGATGAGCTGGTCGCGATTGAGCACGCGGTTGGGATGGGCGAGGAAGATGCGCAGCAGCTTGTATTCGGTGCCGCTCAGCGCGACCGCCACGCCGTCGGGCGCAATGAGGTGGCGCGCTTTCACGTCGAGCGTCCAGCCGGCGAAGCGGATGTTGTGCGCTTCATCGGGCTGCAGGTTTTCGGGCAACGCGCGCGTGCGCCGCAGCACGCTCTTGATGCGCGCAAGCAGCTCGCGCGGGCTGAACGGCTTCGCCACGTAATCGTCGGCGCCCATCTCGAGGCCGACGATGCGGTCCGTCTCTTCGCCGCGCGCGGTGAGCATGACGATGGGCACGTTCGATTTCGCGCGCAGGTTGCGGCATAGCGTGAGCCCGTCTTCGCCCGGCAGCATGAGGTCGAGCACGATGAGATCGGGCTGCGCGTGCTCGAGCGCGGTCCACATGCTCCTGCCGTCCGCAAGCGGCGTCACGCGATAGCCGTTCTTCTGCAGGTACTCGCTGAGCAGGCTGCGGATTTCGCGATCGTCATCGACGACAAACACGTGGTCTTCGGCGTTCATGATGACTGTATATCGCTTTCCGAAACTCGGAGGTCGTCGGGATTGTATCCCAGTGTAACAAGGCGATTTGCTGACAGGTGACGATACAAAAAGCCGCTGGCGTGCAATGCCGCGGTTACATGGCGGTGCTGAAATGGACTCGTCGATGAAGCAGAGCTTTCCGAAGACACCGATCAACCGTTATAGGAGCTGGACCATGAAGACCCCGAGCAAGACGATCCTGACCACGCTGGCTGCAGCCAGCTTTGCGCTGCTGGCGGGCGCGGCGTACGCTTTCCCGCCCGGCGGCGCCGGTCCGTGCGGCAACGGCGGCGGTCCCGGCATGGGCGCGTGGGGCGGCGGCCCCGGGCCCATGGCAAGAGGCGGCGGGCCGGGCAATCGCGGCGGCTACGGTCCCGGTATGGGCGCAGGCTTCCAGCCCGGCGGCGATCCGGCGGCGCATGCCGATGCGCGCCTTGCGTATCTGCGCGGCGCGCTGAAGATCACCGACGGCCAGGCAGCGGCGTGGGATGCGTATGCGGCAAAAGCGAAAGCGCAGGCGGGCTCGATGGCGAGCATGCGCGCGCAAATGGCGACTGCCGCGCAGGCAGCCGCGCCGGATCGCATCGCGCAACGCACCGAGCTCATGAAGCAGCGCACCGCGAGCATGGAAGCGATGGGCACCGCGCTGAAGGATCTGTATGCGGTCCTCACGCCGGAACAGAAGGCGATCGCCGATCAGCAGTTCGGCGGCTGGCGTGTCGCGCAGGCGGGTCCGCGCGGCTCGGGCCCCGGCATGCGCGGCTACGGTCCCCGCTGGTAGAAACCCGACCGCACGGCAAAGCGGTTCGATGCGCCGGCTCTACCCAGCCGGCGCTTTTTTATTGTCGATGCCGCCGGCATATCCGCTCCGCATGCCGGCGGCATGAGCGGGCATGTCGATTGCTCGTCGGGCACAGCGCCCCAGCGGGCTTGGGATACGCTGCGCCGGACATCGCGTGCGAGGAGTGGCTGTGTCCGGCGCTTTGCTTGCGACTGCACTGGTAACGAGCTACGCGGTGACGAGCGTTGCGGTGACGAGCTTCGCGGTGACGCCGCTACGCTAGTGACGCCGCTACGCTAGTGACAGCACTACGCTGGGTTTTATCACCAGGGCGCTAGTGTAGCGATTCGTTAATTCGTGTACAAAAACGTCCTATAGAGGCAATGATCTCATCAGCAGACTTGTGCCAGACGAATGGTTTTGGATCTTCATTGTGAATCGCCAGATAGTGACGAATG